>Ga0164241_10000784_pt1 | contig 48072 bp, 39 predicted proteins | sample OricomyardsoilBY_FD_108780 | JGI IMG/M metagenome (GOLD analysis project Ga0164241, IMG submission 108780) | Backyard soil microbial communities from Emeryville, California, USA - Original compost - Back yard soil (BY) | ecosystem: Environmental > Terrestrial > Soil > Unclassified | place: USA... | reverse complement strand
ATTGGTGCGGCCATGAGAAAGCTTATACATATTATTTTTGGCGTATTGAAAAACAATACGCCTTTTAACGAAAATTTAGTGGTTTAGAGCTTGCTAAGCAAGACGGTATCTGACCCCAGATTTAAACTTACTGACCCTAGATTTTCTATTTCAATAAATAGACCTGAGCTCTTGGCAGATATTAAATATCTCTGACCTAAGTTGATCTAACTCCTTATTTTCAGACCTCATAAGAATGCCATTACTATAAAGAACCACATCATTGAATGACGACATGCCACCATACGTAGCTAATATTTTAGTGACTCCTGTAGAAGGACTCTCTCGTAGATCTCGCTGTAAATGCTCAAAGGCTTCAGCCCAAGTTGCCGAAGAGCTACATTTTAATAGTTTACAAATTTTAATAAGTGAATTATCTAACTGCTCTAGTTTATTCATTTTATTACGCTCTTATTTATTACTAAAACACCGTCTATGTCCCATGACTTTGGAATAACAATTTGCTCGGTTCCTCCCAAATAAAATCCATTCTGATAACCAACCTCACCTACATAAACGGTAGTCCCCTTTGGAATTTTCACCCCATATATTGTGTTGATTGGCGAAGTTGCACCACCAGGCCACGTGGGCAACACAGCTTTATCTATTCGAGTTTGAATAACACCAACGGGAGGTTCAGAACTAAAAAATTGTCCGAGAGGTACTTCCGAATCGCCAGCACGGTAAAGAATTGTGTCTTCCGCTAAGGTTACCGCGACATAACGTCCACCAGAAAATGATCCTGCAAGTTGATTATCAAGAGGTCCAGGTTTTATGGCTGAATAGCTTCCTTCAATTTTTCCAATTCCTGTTGGAGCAACAGATCCAGCAGCTTTATAAGCTAGGCTTGCTAGCTCTGGCAATGTACGGAGTATTCCATAAATGTCAGCAAGATTCTTCCCTCCGACGACCCCTGCCGTAAAGTGATTGCCATCGTTATATTCATTAACCGCTCCGTCTAGCTGTGCCTTATAGTAAGCTTGAATTAACTCTATGGTCTTCAGAGGATTTTCAGCAGCTATCTTAGCTCCAACAAAAAGAGTCATTATCTTTTCTAATGACTCTTTCGACCCTGACAAACCTCCTGATTGAAGAAAAAGTTGTGCTTGCTGAAGGTCATAAACAAGAATTGATGTATCTTTTAACAAATATGCAATTGATAAAGCGCAGCCTGCTACACCACCGCTAAAACGAAGTGTGCCATTTTGTAGCGCATCGATAGCCTCAATAAACGCTGCCGATCCTCCAACCATAAATAACGCATTATTTTCAGCGGTAGTTGCTCCCATTGAAGCAGCTATATTGATTTGGGATGCCTCAGCTCCCGCTGCAAAAGCGGAAAGTGCCGCACCTAGCTTCGCCAAATCAACACCTTTTTGTTGTAGCTGATCCAAGCGGTGCATTAAATAAGGCAAATTACTTCGGCTGGAAAATATGTCTAATATTTCCTGATTAGAATAGCCTTCTGCTCGTAATGCAGCTACAGTTTCACCATTTTCAGCAATGAAATTATCAAGAGCGTCTTTTGCTTGTAACACTTCCTCCGAAGTTCGATATTTTGAGCCTATATATTCACCAATAACAGCGCCACCCGCCGCCGCATAACATGCACCCTGCGAATCACCCTCATTATTAACTTTTGCAGTAGCTGCACCAATAATGCACCCCGAACCAGCATGAGCAATATATTTCAATGCAGTGTCTAAAGATGTTGAATCGATACCATGATCAAATGCCTTCCCGATCTTGGTAGCCATATGCTCACCAAGAGTATTAATCGCATTAGTCGCCAAACTAACCTTAAACGCATTCAAATAATCATCCGAATTCCCACCATTAATCGTGACCGAAATTCCCGCCGTAACCACAGAATTAGTAACCGCTTGAAATGCTTGATTCGCAAAGGCAAGCTGAGGCGTGGCGCCTACTTGGGCTTCATTAAATAATTCAAAACCACCGAGTTCACTCAATGCTCCTGCCGTTGCCATAGAAATAGCAAGGTTCTTTAACGCATCATCCGTGGTCATGGATTTCAGCGTATCTTCTAAACTTTTACCTGCCGCTAAGTTTTGTGCAGCAGAAGTTGCTAACGTAAGAACCCCTGCTTGCATGGCCGCAGCAGAAAGAGTTAGTGTTTGCCCTGCCGTAGCAGCAGTCACACCAATTGCATTTGAGCCTGTTCCAATTAATCCGGCGCCTGCACCACCTAACGCCACCGCCACGCAAATCGCAATAATCGCCATCGCCGCTGGGCTTAAATTCGTGTTGTGCTCACGAACATATTTATAGGCAAGTTCAACTTGTGAAAAATTGAGAGCCACCAAATTGCCATTCTTATCTTTAACTTGTGTATGGCCGTAGTAGAGATCTGCCATCCACTTGGTATCAGGCATTTTTGCGTATTCATCAATTTGATTGGCGAGAATGGTACCTTCCCTGCCCGCGTATTCAATATCCACACCCAACAAGGCTTCTACGGCTAAACCACCCACAATGGCATTTGGAATACCGGTTTCGGTAACGTATTCTTCATGTACCGTTTTAATGGTCCATGTGCCTTTTTTAACGGTATCTAAATAGTGCTGGCTGTTTTCTTTGGTAACGAGTAAGCGCACCTTGCCGTTGCTGGCTTTTACTTGTGTGCCTTCGCTGCTGGTGATTTTTGCGCCCTTGAGTTTTATGTCACCGGCTTGTGTTGCTAATAAAATGCCTTTGCCTGCACTCAATACACTACGCACCGCAAAGCTCTCAAAATCGCTGCCGGTACCTTGGGTTCTACCAATTTTGTCTACGCGGTTGGATTGGAAATGGCCTTGTTCATCGGCGATATAAATGCCGTGTTTGGCGAGCAGCTCTATACCGCCTTCGGTGCTATGAAGTTCTGAGGCGGTGATGGTGATTTTCCCACCCGCCATAAGCGTGATCATTTGTTTAGTGGTGAGTTTGGATTGCATTAACTCAAAACTAGAGCTGTTAATGGTCCAGCTGCCGTCTTTGGTAGTGCTTTCGCTGCTGGTGCCTACGGGGGCTAAAACAATATCGCCATTAGCATTGAAGGTAAGCGCACCGTTCAAAGCGTTAGAAATACCGCCTTCATAAGTAATGCCTCCGCCGCTGGTAATTTTAATGTTGCCATTGGCACTATCGATGGTGGCGATTGCTGCTAAGCGAGTGCCGGAGCCGTTTTGGGAGCGGTAAGGGAGAAGCAGGGTTTTGTTGGTAACATCACCGTGCTCGGTTCGAATGTCTAAATTATTATTAGCTTTGATTTTACCCGATAGGTTAAGCAGCATCTTTCCTGCAACCAGCTCTAGGTTTCCCGATCCATTGATACTGCCGGCATTTTTAATATTATTGAGTGCGTTAATAACAGCTTGGTAGTTTTCATTGCCCAGGGCGCTGACCACCACGCCTTTATTAACTTCTAGGTTGTTAAACAGAGTGCTTAAACCCCATTGGATGTAATGGCCTTCTGGCTTGGTGGCGAGGGTGGCGGGGTTTAGGTAGACCACGGGGATAACGACTTCTGCACCGCTAATAATGCGTTTTTCTGGCCAAATCATATTGTTGACGATGGTATCTTGCGCTATCAAAGGGGTGCCAAAGGCTTTAGCCGCGTTGTTGCCAAACTGCACACCCGCCGCAAATAGCGCATCGTTTTGATCGAGCTCAAACGCCTTTTTATTATCGCTGTTGAGTAGCAATCCCTCTTTATTAATAAGAGTGCGGCCTAGCATCATGTTGAGTTGCGCGCGAATCAAACGCTGCTGTACAAACTCATCGCCAATAACGAGTGTTGTATCGGGCAGTGCTTCTTTGGTTGGCGATAGCTGCGTATAAAAACCGGCAATGGTCACGCCGGATTGAGTGTCTACTTGTAAGTAGCTGGGTCGCGCATACATGGCGCCGCTGACTTTGCCCGTAGCTCTGTAACTGGGGCTGCTTAGTACCCTTGAGAAATCATCACTACTGAACAGGGTGGCAGCAATGGCCACCGTGGGTAAGCAAAGTTGCAGTAAGAAAAAGTACGCCATAAAGACAGCGATATAACGCTGCCAAGGACGCAAGGGGTTCTCTGTAAGCGTCACCTGAGTCATGCGTGTACGAGGGGTAAAAATACTCTTCATGTTATTAGGCTTCATGTTCAATTCCCTTTTTCAAATTCGGCAAGGAGCGCAAAAAAATTGAGCTTAAGCGCTGCAAAACCTTCAATCACAATATCCCACACCGATTTGGTTTCCGATGTTTGAGTTTCTTTGGGCGCATTGGCTACGGGAATATGCCCTGGATTCAGGTATTCATAGTGCGCCGTAGTAAACACATAGGCACCATTGGCATCGTTAAGCATTTCCGTTTTCAAACCGAGAAACTTTTGCTCATTGATTGCGCCCTTTGACAGATCGTTGGCTAAACGAGTGGCAACTTCTTTTTTATACTCGTCAATAAAACGCTCTTTCGCTTGATCTAAAGGGTTTTGATTAATAGCAATGAAATTAGCAGGTGCGCCATCTAACTGCCCCGATACCGCAAAAATAGTGCGCTCAATGGTTTCTGCGACCGTCTCCCCTGAAGGAGTATGATTAATCGTATTCACTGTAGAGCAAATAGGTATAACGGAATAATCGCCTGGCTGCCGCGGACACCGTACATTTCTAACCACTACGGTTTGTTGCAGAAAGTAATTTTCGCGCTCCAGAACCATCCCTTTACTGCGCACGATGCTGTTTTCACCGTCAAACTTCACATCGTTTTCAACAATAAAATAACTGGTATTGTTTTCAAAGCCTTTGTTAAGAACAGCATCGCTTGCACCGCCAAATATGGAGGTGAGGCTATTAGCAGCATTGAACTTAAATAACGTAGGCGCATTAGAGAAAATGATTCCCGCAGGGGAGTAAACATACAAACGAGCGTCTAAACTCTTCCCGTATGAATTGGTTGTGATGCTTCCACCGTAAGTCGTGTCTATAACGACCCCACCCTCACCGACCACATCACCCAGCGCATACATGAAATAGCGCTCGTTATGAACTTGTGGCGCAATCAACACCATAACGCTGCCCGGCGCATTATTGTCTACCGATATGCTTGCAGATGAGTTAAGAATATAACCTTCAGCGCGAATTTCTAACCGATTTAATGCTGCTATGGATACAGTACCTGCACTGGCCCCGTCTTCTTTCGGTGTTAGCGTACCGGCTCTGTAAACATCCAAACTGGGGTTAATATTTTCAACATGGCGCTTGGCGTTTACGATAATTTTTTCACCAAAAATATAGGCCTCTTTGGTACGCGCTTTTTTAGCAGGTGTTTGAGAACCATTAATCTTTGGCAAGATAAATTGATCAAAGGTACTCAGCTGTTGCGTGTAAGCTGAGGGCTTTAATATCCAATGATCTTCAGGGAGATTTTCATAAGGTGTCGCCCAACCATTGCGAATGCTGCCATTTTTACTGTTGAGGTACACATTAGCCGCAGCAATACTACCGCCAAAACGGTTGTTCAGGTCGCCACTCGCCGTTAACGTGATATTGGTAAAACCTTGAATAGTATTTTGGTTATCAATAACACCTTCTGCCATTAAATAAAGGTTGGTCACCAAAGGAGTTGTCAGAGACTGTTTGCATGCCGATTCCGGGCAATAAAAAGCCCCCATATTGGTAATATTTTTAGCGGCTATGGCTTCAATATTATTTGCGATTACAGTGCCCGTGGCGTTGTTCTGTATATTGCCGGTGGCAACCAGTTTGATTTTATCGTCTGATATCACACTGCCATTATTAATTAAGTGACCATTGGTGTTATCCAGCGTTGCTAACTCAATACGTTCATTGGCAAGTTTGAATTCGCCTTTATCTATAAAACTGGCTTGTACGTCAGACTGCGTTGATAACTGGCTGTTGATGGTTAACGATGAGGCAGCAACAACCTTAATGGCTCCAGACCGAATATTCCCGTCAAGCGTGGCCATGAGTGCATTCGGATTTGCATTAAAACTGAGAACCTTGAAGTCACGGTAATCCACTTTGGCTTCGCCTGCCACCAAGTTAACGCTACCCGTTCCAACATTTTTATCGCCCGCTTCATCCAAGACGTATTCATTACTAGATAAGCGCGCTTTTTGTTGGGTATTAATTGCGACCACAGCGTCATTTTTTACAGTGGTAATCGTTTTACCCAACACCTCTACCTGTGCTGCTGGGGCATTGAGTTTGGTAATGCTCACCGTTCCTGAGGCAAGCAATTCTCCTATTTGTGTGCTGCTTGCACTCAATGCATTGCTGGGTTGCGCAGCAGCTATGGTTACTCGGCCCACATTGGTAAAGCTGCAATAGGAACACTGTATTTGCGCATTGGAAACACGATTAATCAACAATACATCCGCCGCCGCCCCCACAATTTCAAACGTATTATTCAACAGTAATTGCTGAGCATCGATAACAATCAACTTGGCTGCAGGAGAACCTGCTGCACTGTTATCCACATTCAGGATTTTTAGCGGCTGACCTAGCACAAACTTGGTAAACGCGTTGTAACTGATACCGGCTGTATTGGGCGGCGCTAGAGCCAGAACATCCCCTATTTCACCTTCGGCTCGCAACACCTTAGTAGCATTAGTCAGCGGGCTATAATCGGGCGATAAAAACTCTGTGGGGGCACGGGTATTAACCAAAGGTTCAATAACCAACGGCTGGCTGGGTGAAAATTTTTCTAGGCCGCCATAATCTATGGCGCGAATACTGAGGTTATAGAGACCTGTTTTGGAAGGAGTCCACTGCGCTTCATAAGGAGGCTCAGTCATCGGCTGGCTGACGGGGACGCCATTGGCCAGAAATACAACATACGCAACATTCTGTTCACTATCTGTAATCTGTGCGGCCAACTTAATCGATTTACCTTCTGCAATACGCTCATGGCTTGCGGGTGCGGTCATACTCACAACAGGCGCCGTATTGGTATTCACCTTAATCGTGGCTACGCGCGAGGTAATTTTTTTACCGCCCTCTACCACGGCCACGGCCGTAATCTGGTAACTCCCTGTTTGAGATGGCCTCCAAAACTTTAGCGTACCTGAACTGTCGGTGGTGAGGCTGGTGAGCAAATTGCCATTTGCATAAAAATCAACGGTAGCTGAACTGCCACTGGCTGCTCGCCAGATATCACCCGCTGGAGTCTTAACGTCTGCATAAAGTGCGAATTGCTGACCTAGGGTGCCGGTCTGTTGGCGATCTGGCGAAGGAATCGTCAACTCAACAACATTATCTGTAGCGCCCAAATTGACTTTGATCGTTTTAACCGTTTCGCTACTGCACATTGCAGGCTGGGTCTGACAAGCTTTTATCCTAAAATTATAGGTTCCCGCTTTTACGCTAAAGGCTTTGGTGGTTTCTGCCCCCCTGTAAACCTCTTTGTCGCCTTCCATTAACACAAAATAATCGGCCGGACTGGCGCTGCTCCAACGCAAGGTAAACTGACCATCGGCATCTATACCTGCAGGGAGGTTTTCTATCTCCTCAACATTTAGGCGAACAGAACCCAAAACGGTAACATTCACAGGAATTGAAGAGGTTTTAATGGAACTAGTATTCATGACCACGGCCGTGATTACATAATCACCACCTTCAGAGGGAGCCCACGGTAAAATATACGGAGCCGTTTTAAATTGATTGGCATTAATTAATTCACCATTCGCATAAAACTTCACCCAAACAACATTACTGGCAGAACCAATCAAATTAGCCGCTAAGGTAATGGTTTCCCCTAACTGAATAGAGGTTTGGCTTTGGCTAGGCGATACGAGATTTATCGATAATTTATCCGAGGGTGCAAACACAATTGGCGCCGCCGTAACCCAACCCGAACACAGGGTTGTCAAAATACAGGCTTTTACGCGATAGACATAACTCGTACCTGAAACAACAGTTGAATCGCTATAGGCGTTTAAGAACAACGGACTGGGAGAGACAACTTGACCATTGCGCTCTAACACATAGCTAGTAGCGCCTGATGATACCGGCCAATTGATACCGATGGCATTGCCACTCACGACCGTTGAAATGCTACTGGGGGCAAATGGGGCATACTTCAATTCAATCGAGGTTTCTGCAACAACACTGGTCTGGCCTGCAGCATCCACCAGCTTAAGTTCTAACGTGTGAAGGCCGGGAGCAGCAAGATAATCGGAGACGTAATTATGGCGATTGAGGTTGCAGTAACCATTGGCTTTAATGCCATTATCGTAAAGGCATACATTACCGGGATGGTTGTTAAACATTTTCAAGGAGAGCTTACAGCCTGCACTAGTGCATCCTTGCAACTCGGCTTTTATGTCTGCTACGGTTTGTTCTTTGGCAAGAACACCGACTTGTGCCACGAGCGCACCTGTTGGAGTATCGCCTTTACGTAATTGGTAGATGCGACTGCCGGCCAAATCTACAGTTTTAGCGCTTGTACCATTCAAAAATGTTGAGTCTGGGCACAGAATTACTCTGCCATCTACAAATATACACGCATCGGCTGCAGGCAACGACCAAGTAATCGCTGGTTTACAGCCTAACTGCGTCACGGGATTGAAAGTACACTCATTAGGCGTCGCGGTGAGGGAGTACCCTTGGCTTGTAAATGTAGTGGTATAAAGTGTGAGACTAGCAATTTCGTACGACTGGCCTTCAACAGTAGATTTCATCGAATAGCGAGTTCCACCAACATTAACAGGTACGGACTTTGTAAACGAGTTTGCAATAGTCTCTCCAGAGGTTCCTAGATTGGCCCACTCCACATCATCTTTATAAAGGCTTACTCCCGTCTCCCCACCATAATGTGAGAAAGTCATTTGAACTGTACAAGTATTGGTATTGTTAGGTATGCACGGATTTTGTGATCCATTCGCGATGGTGAGCGTACCTGAAGGGACTTTAATGGCTTTTACATTAGCCACTGCCAATAATTTATCGGTATTGATCTGCCCATTAATGAGTTTAAATTGAGTGCCATTAAGGTTATTAACAGGAATTTCCAATTGGCTTTCATTAGAGCAAGTCACGAGAACGCCGCTTTTATACAGACAAGGAGTGTATTCAGCAGATGCTTTCCAGCTCACGCGAGTTAAACAACTGGTAGCTGGGCGAATGATGTCACAGCGTTCAGGAGTAGCGCTGAAAGTAACATCTTTAAAACCAGCATTTAGATTGCTTGTAGCAATTGTTCGTATACCAGACGGCTCTTTGGCTCGAATTTCAAAGGTCGATGGACTTGCAGTTAAGGGGACAGATACATTTCCTTGGTGAGGCCCTACAGGCGCACAAGCAAGCTCAGTCTCGGTAGTACCATCTATTTTATACAGACATGCAGGGAAATCACCGGTAAATTCCCATGCTACTTGGCCGTTACAAGCGGTGTCATTGGAATCAATAGTACAAATAGAAGAAGGGGGCGTAATTTTTCCTTCGTTTGGCACAAAGACATAGAAGCGTTTACGCAACAAAACCTGATCTGCACCGCCAGCCCCAACAAATAAAAAAGTATAAGTGCCCACCGGTAAATCTTTAAGATCACTATCTATACTTACTGAACCGGAAACACTTACAGCGCTATTTAATAAAAAAGCATCTTTGTATACATACACCTTTCCGACAGAAGGCAAACCAACTGCACTTGTCTCGACCCTTACTAAATCAACTTTACATTTTTTGGTAATAGAATCTGCAAAACAATAGTTTTTACTATATTCAATTGAGTTAGTTGCCAGCGTAATTTGAGTGAAAGATAATTTTGCAGGTTGAGTTGATTGGAAAATTTCTGGATAGTCTAGATAGACTGGCTTTACAAAATTTTTAATTGGCGTACATCCATAAGGATTACAACCTCTGATAGCGAACTCATAAGTCTCTCTATCATGAAGCCCCCTAGGCTCTTGTGCACTGTTAGGGATTAATCGAACAGGATTCCAAACAAAACTATCGTCACTCACTTTATCGACAGTCCAATTAACCTGTCCTATTTGCTTTGACAGAAATTCATAATAAAAATCTGTGCGAGAGGCTATATCATTAGTTATATGCGGCCATCTAAAGACAAGTCCGTTGCCTGCTTTGTGAAATATATATTTATCTGACTTTTCTTCTAAATCACCATAGAAAATATAACCCCATACATCAAAGATTTGAAAATAGGAGAATGTTGCGCTGGGTGCAGCTCGCGGTGCTCGAATAGTCACAAGATCAGTATCAAAGGGCGTACTCCAAACATTAGACCACTGCTTGCTGACTTGTAGTCTATACCTATAAGTACCTACCTTTATCGGCTTTGGTCTGTTACTAAACCACAGCTCCATTTGGTGTTTTAAATCAAACTTTCCCACCGCAACCCAAGGGCCATTATTATATTGTTCCCATAGCTGGTATTGAAAAAATGTAGCCTCATTACCAGCCGCCTCAACAGTAGCATCCACCCATACATCACTGCCACCATAACTAACCTTTGCTCCATTCTCTAGTGGAGCGGATACTCGTATGGTGGCGGAGTTAATATAAGGATTAGCAGTACTAGTAGTAAAACTTGCCTGAGCTGATTTCAGCCCAGTAGAACTTACAATATGCCAGTAGTAAGTTTGGCCAAGATTAAGCGCAGAAGGTGAGGTTGTACTAACGGTTACTGCTGCTCCATCATAATTACCATTGCGACTTTTCTGCTCCCAATTAGTACTCCAGCTCACACGGCTTGGATTGGTTTCAGTTAAGTCGCTGACAGTAACGCCCGTCTTAGTCCAGAAATTAAGGTATTGACTATTCGATCCGCCACGCGGACTTTGAGAAATTGCAATAGTATAAGTGACGCCCGTTTGCAGGCTAGAACCAATAGCGGAAAACTTTGGAATAGCGCCTTGAATTGTGCTCTGAGGATTTTGAGGTTGAGGAGTTTGTGCGAAAGCAGAATCAAAGCAGCACAGCATCACCACGCAAATAAAAAATTTATGAAAACAACGAATTAGCGAAAGCATGACATCTTCCTTGAAATGGCTGAATTGATAAAATAGAAACATCAAGACCAAAGAGGATGCTAGCATCATCTTTGGTTGAAATATTCGCAATTTAATCGGAATGTTTAAATTTTCGATTTTACCTTAAACTTTATATAAAATAATTTTTTAGCTTATTCTATTGCGATTTGCAGTGGACATTTGTAGAGAAGTAAATGTAAGCGATCCGAGCTTGAGAAAACAGCTCAACGTAACAATTGTCATTTTTTATCCTTAAAATAATTTTATTGGCAGTTTTAAGTTCATCGAAGTTATTTTTGTAGAGCCTTATCCCATACTATTTTCAAAAAGTCAAAAAAATATCGTTGAAAATTTACAACAAGCGGCCTTCCAAGCTATGGCCTATGCTCCATACCCAAGTATTCATAGCTTTGCATTTCTAACAATCGGCTTACCGTTCTTTGGAACTCGAAGTTCAATTTCCCCTCAGAATAAAGCTCTGCTAGTGGCTTATCTGCTGACAGCACCAGCTTCACATGGCGGTCATAGAATTCATCCACCAAATTTACAAAGCGGCAGGCTTGGTCGTCGTTGGGGCGGCCTAAAGCAGGCACGTTGCTGATGAAAACGGAGTGGTATTCTTTAGAAAGTTCAATGTAATCGTTTTGTGAGCGTGGCCCATCGCATATCGCTTCAAAGTCGAACCACACAATTCCTTCGGCAGAAAAGCGTGAATGAATTTCGCGGCCTTCTACTATTAATATTTGGTTGGATTTTTCTTCACTGGGTGATGAGAGCAAGCTGCGGAAACTTTTCTGTAAACTTAAATCGGCCTGTTCATCTAAAGGGTAATGATAAAGTTCTGCTTGCTCTAGTACGCGCAAACGGTAATCCACACCACCATCTACATTGACAATATGGGTGTGCTTTTTTAGCAACTCAATTGCGGGTAAAAAGCGCGCGCGTTGCAAGCCATCTTTATATAAGCCATCCGGCACTATATTTGAGGTAGCGACCAACACTACACCGCGCTCAAACAGTTCTGACATCAGCGTACCCAGAATCATGGCATCGGTAATATCGGATACAAAAAACTCGTCAAAGCAAATCACTTTGGTTTCAGCAGTAATAATGTCCGCTACTTTTTGCAATGGATTTTTTTGGCCGTCTAACTGTTTTAACTCGCTGTGCACACGTCGCATAAAACGGTGAAAGTGCATGCGCATTTTTTGTTGGAACGGCAGGCTCTCAAAAAAATTATCCATTAAGTAGGTTTTACCGCGCCCTACCCCACCCCAGAAATACAGGCCGCGAATTATGGGTTTGCTAGAACCGCCAAACAGCTTTTTGAACATGCCATTGAACGCCGATGTTTTCTGCTCTTGCCAATCGGCTACCAAGGCTTCATACAGAGTTTGTAAATGCTTTACAGCTTGGGCTTGCGATGCATCGCGCCGAAAGTCATCGCGCAACAAATCGCGCTCATAACGAGCCAGAGGAGAGAGGTTTTCTAGAGCGGATAAAATCATACGGGTTCAACAAACCTAAAGAGTAATTTGGCGGAGCAACGTTGCAGACAAATCGGTTTTTAACTGTGATAAAAAACCATGGAAAAAATGGCTGGCTTCAGGGTAGCGAATTAATTCAGCAGGGCTGTGTAATTGTGCCACCCAATCGTAAACACCTTGGGCGATAACACGCTCATCTTGATCGCCTTGCACGACGCATACAGGCGCATTAAAAATGCCGTCGCGATCATAGTCATAACGTTCTACTGGCGGTGCGACCAGCGTAAGGTGACGCAAGCGCCCCACAGAATAACTCGCACGCGCAGCAATGGATGAACCAAACGAAAAACCCGCAAGCAACAGAGGTGATTCTGGTAGATTATTTTTTGCCCACTCAATAGCGGCCAATAAATCATCCAACTCGCCCTTCGCATTATCAAATATGCCTTCGCTTTTACCCACACCGCGAAAATTAAAACGCAGCACATGTACGCCCAAATCGCGATAGGTGCGCATAAGTGTAGTCACTACCTTGTTATCCATAGTACCGCCGTGTTGCGGGTGTGGATGACAAACAATCACCACAGCATTGAGGTCTGATAATGGGGCATCGCCATCACCGCGGCTCAATGCCGATTCCAAGTTGCCAGCAGGACCCGCGATGGTAATTTTTGATTCTTTTTCATCCAACAACATGATTTACCTATCTAACAGCACGATTTATTTATCCAACAACACGATTTATCCAAGAGAAACTGGCAAGCGTGATGATTAACAACAATTTTTTGCCGACCTATTTTAACAAAAGGCTTATACTATGAGGGCAAGCTTTGAGAATTCGTTGGGCTTTCAAAATTCACGAGCATTGGGCTTGGACGAATTCTACCTATCTAGACAGTCGTTAAGGAGACTTTTGTGTTCTCACTCAGCACCCTTGTATTTACCGGTTTTTTCTTTTTGCTCTGTGGCACAGCGCTGGGCGCATTTTTGCTGCACATTTTCCGCTCTAATGTTTACAGCCGTGAACTTGAAGACCGTCTAAATGAAGCAGAGAGTTCACTACAAACTTATCAACGCGATGTAGCAAGCTCTTTCTCGCAAACCGCACAACATATTGGCGATATGACTCGGTGCTACCGTGAAATGCACGAGCACCTAGCCAGTAGCGCGCTACGGCTGGCAACCCCCGAAATTAGCCGCAAAATTTTAGACTCCGCCAATAGTTTAGGCGAAGCCAAAGCCAGCCACATGAACGCGCAACATATTGAACCACCGCGAGATTGGGCCCCCAAGCCCGTGGGTGCTAAGGGTGTGCTGGCCGAAGACTACGGCTTACGCGATGAGGATATTGCGGAAATACGCCCCACAGAAACGCCCGAAGATTTTGACTTTGACGGCGCAGTGACCAAGCGCTATTAAGCGTTGGCATTCTGCACGCTAAACGTTACCCCAGAACAATAATTTTTTACCCCGCCTAATGGCGGGGTTTTTACGGTAGCCTCTTAGGCACTGGAGCAACTAATGAATATTAAACGTCTACTGCAATTTGCAGCTTGGCCAACGGCACTAGGCGTTATTATCGCGTTATTAGCTATGTTAGTTTTTCCACAACTGCGCGGCCAGCAAGCCCTTACCACCGCAACTAAATATGCCGATTCAGACCCTGTTTCCTATGCTGATGCCGTAAGCCGCGCAGCGCCCGCCGTAGTTAACATTTATACAGCTAAGAAAGTGTTAGAACGCGACCCGCGTTTTTACAACAACCCCTATTATCGCCAACTCTACAATAACTCCAACGTACCACTGCAGGAGCGCATGCAACGCACGCTAGGCTCTGGGGTAATTGTAGATACCAATGGTTTTATTCTGACCAACAACCATGTCATTAATGGAGCCGATAAAATACAAGTGCTCCTCAACGATGGCCGTTTTACCTCTGCCGAGCTGGTAGGCATTGACCCTGAAAATGACTTGGCGGTGTTAAAAATTAAAAGCGAAAAGCTAACCGCCATTAATATCGAACAATCCAACAACATTCGTGTAGGCGATGTAGTTCTGGCAATTGGCAACCCTTATGGTGTGGGCCAAAGTGTTAGCCAAGGCATAGTCAGCGCCACCGGCCGCTGGAACCTTGGCATTAACAGCAATGAAAACTTTATTCAGACCGATGCTGCCATCAACCCCGGTAACTCCGGCGGTGCATTGGTGGACGCACGAGGCAATCTTATTGGCATTAACACCGCTGCACTCGATGAAACCGGAACAGCGTCGGTGGGAATAAGCTTTGCCGTGCCTGCGGATACTGCCATGTTATCGCTGAAAGAAATCATTAAATATGGTGAAGTGCGTAAGGGTTGGCTGGGGTTAATTGCGCCTCCGCTCACTGAAAAAGGCAGCGAACACTTTCGCACCCATGGTTTTTTGGTGATAGGCATTGAATCAAATAGTCCTGCAGAAAAAGCCGGGCTGCGCAAAGATGACATTATTACCCAGATTAATGAACTGCCCGTTGATGACACGCCTATAGGCGCGGTAATGCCCATTACCAAGATTCACGCTGCACTTAATCTGGTTCGCAGCTTGCAACCCGGCTCTGAGGTAATCATAAAAATATTGCGTGACGGGAAAAAGATGGAAGTTAAAGCTATCGCGGAGCTATCGCCCCTCAATCAAACTAAAACCTAAATGTCATAACAGCGCCCAATCAAAAGGGAGCCGAGGCTCCCTTTTTTGTTTACTGAGTTTAATGAGCAGCATCAATCTTTAATACGATATTCCGCCGAGCGCGCATGAGCTTCTAAATATTCACTGCGCGCCAACACCGAAGCTACTTTCGATAACTCTGATGCACCTGCCGCTGAACACATAATAATGGAACTGCGCTTTTGGAAATCGTATACGCCTAATGGCGAGGAAAAACGCGCAGTACCTGACGTTGGCAATACGTGGTTTGGCCCAGCGCAATAATCACCTAAAGCTTCTGGCGTAAAGCGCCCCATAAAGATTGCGCCGGCATGGCGGATTTTTGGCAACAATGCTTCCGGGTCTGCAACCGACAATTCCAAATGCTCAGGTGCTATGCGATTGCTTACTGCAATCGCTTCATCTATATCCGCTACCTTAATTAGCGCACCGCGATTTTTCAGTGAAGTCGCCGCAATTTCGTTGCGCGATAGAGTCGGCAGCAAGCGCGCTATAGCGGCTTCAACTTTATCGAGATAATCCGCATCTGGGCAGAGCAAAATCGCTTGGGCTTGTTCGTCATGTTCTGCCTGGCTAAACAGATCCATAGCAATCCAATCGGGATCGGTTAGTCCATCGCAAATTACCAAGATCTCAGACGGGCCAGCAATCATATCGATAGCCACTTGACCAAACACAGCGCGCTTCGCGGTGGCCACATAAATATTGCCAGGGCCAACAATCTTGTCCACTTTAGCAATGGTTTCGGTGCCGTAAGCAAGCGCCGCAACCGCTTGTGCGCCGCCAATAGTAATTACGCGATCAACACCTGCAATTGCTGCAGCCGCTAGCACCATTGGGCTCAACTCACCATCTGGCGCTGGCACTACCATAGTCAATTCATCCACACCCGCTACTTTGGCAGGCACAGCATTCATTAATACTGATGATGGGTAAGACGCTTTGCCACCCGGAACATAAAGACCAACCCGCTCCATGGCAGTAATTTGTTGACCGAGCACAGTGCCGTCGGCTTCGGCGTAACGCCATGAGGCTTGCAACTGGTGCTGGTGGTAGCTGCGAATACGTTCAGCCGCAACCTCCAGCGCTTGACGTTGTTCAGGGGTAATTTGCGTAAGCGCATTTTTAAGCTGATCAGCGGTTATCACCAGCTCACTCATAGCTTCCGCGTTGCGACGATCAAATTTGTTAGTGAATTCCAACACTGCCGTATCACCACGGGTTTTAACCTGATGAATAATATCGTCCACCACGCCTGCAACGCGGGTATCGCTAACAGACTCCCACGCTAATAAATCATCCAAACGCTGTTTAAAGTCGCTTTGGTTGGCATCTAAACGGGTGATAAGTGATTCAGACATGGTTTTGCTCATTTAATCGGATTGGCTTAATCATCAAGCTTGTGTGAGGACAAAGCTCATTGGGAATTGTTATGTATGGGATAGCCTGACCTTTCCCCCTCATCCCAACCCTCTCCCAAAGGGAGAGGGAGCTAGATCTCACCGAACTGGGAGTACGCCCCTCCCCGCTTTTCAAGGGGGAGGTTGGGAGGGGGTTATGCTTTTACTTTTAATAATTAACCGGCAACAGCCTTAGCAATATGATCAATAATCGCTTGAATCTGCACATGCTTCATCTTCATGGAAGCTTTGTTGACGATCAAACGCGAGCTGATATCAGCGATAAATTCGCGCGGTTCCAAACCATTGGCGCGCAGGGTATTGCCGGTATCGACAATATCCACAATCTCATCCGCCAAATTCATAATGGGTGCCAATTCCATAGCGCCGTAGAGTTTAATAATGTCGGTTTGGCGACCTTGTGAGGCGTAATATTGCTTGGAGATATTCACATACTTGGTGGCAACACGGATACGCCCAGCGGGTGTGGTTGCACCTTTTACGCCAGCGGTCATTAATTGGCAGCGGGCGATATTTAAATCCAGCGGCTCGTACAAACCATCAGCACCGTTTTCCATCAAGGTATCTTTCCCGGAAACGCCCATATCGGCCGCGCCAAATTGTACGTAGGTAGGAACATCGGCACCGCGCAATAGCAAAAAGCGAACACCAGCTTGAGTAGTATCAAAAACTAGCTTGCGGCTTTTTTCCATATCTTCCAGCGGCTCAATACCTGCTGCGGCTAGCAACGGTAACGTCTCTTCCAGAATGCGTCCCTTTGTTAGGGCAATAGTTAGCGACGAGGTTAGCGTTTGAGTCATATTAGCTTGCCTTAACACGGCACACACTGGCACCGATACTTTGGAATTTTGCTTCAATCGCTTCGTAACCACGGTCAATGTGGTAGATACGATCAATCAAGGTTTCACCATCCGCCACCAAACCGGCAATCACCAAACTGGCAGAAGCGCGCAAATCTGAAGCCATCACTGGCGCGCCGCTCAAGCGCTCAACGCCCGTTACCGCTGCAGTGTTGCCTTCCAGCGTGATATGCGCGCCCATACGGTTTAGCTCGTTCACTTGCACCAAGCGGTTTTCAAAAATGGTTTCAGTGATATGGCTAACGCCCTCGGCTACCGCATTCATCGCCATAAATTGCGATTGCATATCGGTAGGGAACGCAGGGTAAGGCGCAGTTTTCAAACTCACCGCTTTCGGGCGCTTGCCGTGCATATCCAAGGCAATCCAATCGTCGCCATGCGTAATATCTGCACCGGCTTCTTCAAGCTTAACAATCACTGCCTCCAGATAACTGGCGCTAGTGGCGGTCAATTTAACGCTGCCGCGCGTTGCAGCGGCGGCCACTAGATAGGTGCCAGTTTCAATACGGTCAGGCATAACACGGTAGGTACAACCGTGCAGCGATTCAACACCCTGAATACTTAACGTGGAAGTGCCTATGCCATCAATTTTTGCACCCATAGCAACCAGCATATTCGCCAAATCGACAATTTCAGGTTCTTGCGCGGCATTCTCTAATATGGTTTTGCCCTCAGCCAAGACCGCCGCCATAAGCAAGTTTTCTGTACCGCCAACGGTAACTATATCCATCAAAAAGTGCGTGCCTTTTAAACGGCCTTCAGATGTGGCGCGAATATAACCACCATCGATCTCAATTTTTGCACCCATAGCTTCAAGGCCGCGCAAATGGATATCGACCGGACGCGAGCCAATCGCACAGCCGCCCGGAAATGACACATTGGCTACGCCGTAACGGGCGAGCATAGGGCCTAATACCAGAATAGAGGCGCGCATGGTTTTTACGAGATCATAAGGCGCGGTAAAGTCGGTGATGTTGTTGGAATCCAACACAAAACCATGACCATTAGTACCTTCGATTTGCACCCCCATAGAAGCCAACAGTTTGTTCATGGTGGTGATATCGTTCAAGTGCGGAACATTGTGCAAGGTGACAGGACTATCGGCGAGCAACACGGCAGCAAGAATCGGCAAAGCCGCGTTTTTTGAGCCAGAAATACAGATTTCACCACTGAGCGGACCACCACCCAGAATTTTAAACTTATCCATTACTTATCCAAAATGTACGAAAGCTAATTAAAATGCGAGAGCTAATGAGGGCGCTAAATTATTATTGTTTCTGCCTATTGTTGTTGCTGCCACTGCTCAGGGGTAAAGGTCTTCACGAAATCCACAGCGTGGATAGTGCCGTCAGCAAATTGTTGGGCGAGTGTGCCGAGCACCAGCTGTTGCTTTTTAACGGGGCTTAAACCCGCAAATACCGGGCTAATGACTACCAAATCAATATGGCTGCCGTTAACGCCCACTTGGACTTGGCTATCGGAAATTTGGCTTTCAATAAGCGCTTTGATTTGCTCAGCTTGCATAGAAAAACTCTTAGGGCACAGCCCTTGATCAAAAAAGAAGGGGAAATGAAAGGCGTGAATCTTACCCGAAGAGGGCCAAAATCGCATCAATTAAAGTCAAGTTACATCAATAACAGCACAACAAGCCAATAAAAAACCCCAAGCCGTAAAGCTTGGGGTTTTCGTTGGCAGGATGAAACTCAGGTTTAGTTAGAGGCTAACCACGTATCAATCACCTTATCGATATTTTTGTCATTTTTAATCATCGCTTGGTCGAACTGGCTGGTGAAAGATTCACCCAAGTTAACACCATTCAAGACCACGTTAATGAGCTTCCACTCACCGGTATCGCCCAATTTTAAGGTGTAGGACAACTTATGGGTATTGCCTTTATCGCTTACCTCTTGATCTACACTGACGCGACGCACATCGGCAGGCATATTGACAGGCAGGGTTTTGATGGTGCTGTCGGCGTAGTTAGCGATACCCTTTGCGTAGGTTTTAATTAAGCCATTTTTAAACACAGCGGTAAATTTTTCCATTTGCGCAGGGGTCGCTGTTTTAGCCGATTTGCGCATTACTGCTTTGGCAATAAAAGGGAAATCGACCACAGCTTCCAATGTTTTTTGCACATCAGCATAGTAAGCATCGGTTTTTTTATCGGCGGCATTGTGTTTTTTCACAATGGCGAGCATATCAATGGTCGCTTGCTCAACAATCGCCTGTGGCGTTTTTTCAGCGGCTAAAGCTGCCGGAGTAACAACCATTAACGCTAAAGTTAAAAGTGCACCTGTTAAGGAAAGTGCACGAGTCAAGTTTTGGTAAAGTGGTTTCATGAAGTTAGCTTCCTAATTAAAAGTTCCAATAAAATACGCTGAGCTTATCAAACACTCTTGCTTTAAATGCGACCAACAAAAGTGCTTATCCTTAAAATACTTGAATGAAGCGGCTTAAAACCGTTTCACTCAAGCTCAGCGAGCAAATTGAGCATTACACGGAATTGTAAATTGGGGATTCAATCCCCAATATCAAGCGAGTTGAACCCAAGATCGCTATAATGCCCGCCTTGCGCCGCTATCTGTAGTGTTAATCGTCATCACGAGTATCAATCTATGCCTACATTCGATTTTATCAGCTCAGGGCTTCGCACCCTTCGCATAGAATCTGACGCCGTAAAAGCCTTGAGCAAGAGCATCGATCAGGAGTTCAACAAAGCCTGCGAGCTAATACTCAACTGCCCAGGCCGCATTATTGTGACTGGCATGGGTAAATCCGGTCACATCGGCAAAAAAATTGCAGCCACGCTCGCCAGCACCGGCACTCCCGCGTTCTTTGTTCACCCTGGCGAAGCCAATCATGGCGACTTGGGGATGATCACCAAACACGACATAGTCTTGGCAATTTCCTACTCCGGCGCCTCTAACGAAATTCTCACCCTCTTGCCGATGCTCAAGCGCTCGGGGATAAAAATCATCAGCATGACCGGTAACCCAGCGTCTACCTTAGCGGAAGTAGCTGAAGCCCACCTGAACATTGCCGTAGAAATCGAAGCCTGTCCACTCGACCTCGCACCCACCGCGAGCACCACCGTCACCTTGGTATTAGGTGATGCGCTCGCGATTGCACTCTTGGAAGCACGCGGATTTACCGAGGAAGATTTTGCATTCTCCCACCCCGGCGGTGCGCTAGGCCGCAAACTTCTGCTGCGGGTTGTTGATATTATGCATACGGGCGATCAAATTCCCCGTGTGCTAGCCAACGCAAGCCTCAGTGAAGCACTGCTCACCATGACTGAAAAAGGTTTTGGTATGACAACCGTAGTAGATGACAAAAATCAGCTCTTGGGAATTTTTACCGATGGCGACTTGCGCCGAACTATTGATAAGGGTATTAGTCTCAGTGGCGCGGCAATTAGTGATTTAATGAATCGCACGCCCAAAACCATCAACGTAAAAGCCTTACCGGCTGAAGCCTTAAAGATGATGGAAGATTTAAAAATCACCGCCTTGGTCGTACGCGATGAACACGCCTACCCCGTTGGCGTCTTACATATGCATGACCTGCTGCGCGCTGGCGTTGTTTAGCCTGAAAACGTTTAATCGAAAAAAGTTTAACTTTTAGGGAATTATTTTGAGCCAATCGCACAACCTTTTACCCGCGTCGGAATTACGCGCGCGCGCCAGTCGTATAAAACTCCTTTTGCTCGATGTCGATGGCGTCTTAACCGATGGCCGCCTTTATTTCAGCAATCAAGGCGATGAATTTAAAACCTTCAGCACGCTGGATGGTCACGGTATTAAAATGCTGCAAAAAAGCGGCGTAAAAGTCGGCATTATCACTGGCCGCACCAGCAACTTAGTGGTTAAACGCGCTGGCGACTTAGGCATTCAAATTCTGATTCAAGGCCGTGAAGACAAGTGGGATGCACTACAAGAAATTCTGCACGAGCACCCAATTGCCTTGGATGAAATTGCGTTTATGGGCGATGATTGGCCAGATTTAACCGTGATGTGTCGGGTAGGTTTGGCATTAACTCCGGCCAACGGCCACAATAGCGTGGTTGAACGTTCGCACTGGCAGAGCCAAGCACGCGGTGGCGAAGGCGCTGTGCGCGAAGCCTGCGATATGTTGATGAGAGCGCAAAATACGTTTGACGCTATTTTAAAACCCTACTTGGCCTAATACCTTCATGTCCAAAATTACCCTGCCAGACATAAAAACTGCTGATTTGGAGCGAATTAATCCGCTTCTGCTACCTTTGCCTTGGCTGGTGGTGGTGGTGTTGGTGATTGTGTTTGTCGCCATGAAATACACTAATACTGAAAATGCAGCTATCACCGAGCAAGCGGCAGTTAAAGCTTTTCCACACACGTTTATTACTGATGTTGAAGTGCGCCACTACGATGTCACTGGCCAACTTCACTACCAAATGAATACTCCGCTCATCCGCAGCTTTCAAACCCAAGCCAAGGCCAGTGCGGAAGATTATTCCTTGTTTCAAACCCCCGTTTTCAACCTTATTAACGACCCCAAAAAACCGGGTTGGCTGGTAACCTCGCAAGAAGGCCGGCTCGACAGCAACAACGAGTGGTTTAGCTTGTCACAAGAGGTAGTGGCGCGCCAATCCTCTGAAAAACAAGGTGAAATAACCATTACTACCAGCGATTTGCGCTTAAACACACGAGAGCAATTCGCGGAAACCAGCAAAGCTGTTACTATGCGCGCCGCTAAAAGCCAGATCACTGGCGTAGGTCTGCGCGCCGATATGAAGCGCGACCAAATTCAATTACTCTCTAACGTCAAGGGCACCTATGAACCTTAAATACGTGAGCCCTAACGTGAACCCTAGGCAAACAAACCTTATGCAGCTAATTGCGCGCGTAGCGATATGCCTTTTGGGCGTAACTGCCAGCTTGGTGTACGCACTGCCTGACGATAAAAACCAATCTTTGCGCATTGCCGCCAACAAACAAGAAGTTGACCTTAAAGCGGGTGAAGTGGTCTATACCGGCGACGTGAAACTCGTACAGGGCACGTTAGAAATTAACGCCCATAAGCTCACCGTTCACAAAGACAAAAATCAAAACGAAGAATCCGTTACTGCAGAAGGCAGCCTTGCGCGCTACCAACAACAGCCAGAAGTTGGCAAGCCAATCATCCACGCTGAAGCCAGCGTCATTCATTACAACTTTAAAACTGAACAACTTACTCTTGATAAAAACGTGTCTATTGAGCAAAACGGTTCAGTCACCAAAGCCGGCCATGTGGATTACGATATCAAAAGCCAAACCGCCAAATTTTCTATTGGCGAAAGCAATGGCCGCGTAGAAACTATTATTCCTGCCAAACCCGAAAAGAAAGACTAATTCATGGCCAGCCTCTACGCGCAACATCTCGCTAAAAGTTACAAAAAACGCAAAGTTGTTATCGATGTGTCATTAACCGTGAGCAGCGGCCAAATTGTCGGCCTGCTTGGCCCCAATGGCGCAGGTAAAACCACGTGTTTTTACATGATTGCCGGCTTAGTAGAAGCGGATAATGGCCGTGTATTAATCGATGATTTGGATATTACTGGTCTACCCATTCACGGCCGCGCCCGCGCAGGTATTGGGTACCTCCCACAAGAAGCATCGATTTTTCGCAAACTCACGGTGGCCGATAACATTATGGCCATTCTAGAAACGCGCAAAGATTTAAACCGTCAACAGCGCTTAGCTAAAATGGAATCGCTGCTGCAAGAATTTCATATTACCCATATTCGCGATAGCTTGGGCATGTCACTCTCGGGTGGCGAGCGTCGCCGCGTAGAAATTGCCCGCGCCTTGGCCACCGACCCCAAATTTATCCTGCTCGATGAACCCTTTGCAGGTGTAGACCCTATTTCGGTATCGGACATCAAGGAAATCGTGCGCCATCTTAAAGAGCGCGGCATTGGCGTACTGATCACCGATCACAACGTGCGCGAAACGCTCGATATTTGCGAAACCGCTTATATTGTGAGTGAAGGCCATATCATCGCCTCCGGCAATTCAGCGGCGATTCTCGCTAACGACAAGGTTCGCGAAGTCTATCTCGGCGAAGATTTTAAGCTGTAACCCCCTATTTTCTCTGTCTTTACCTCCGTATTTATCTCTTGCGCTTGCTTGACAACGGCGAGTTTTTGATCGTTAGGCATAAAGATTGCTTTAAATATTTCCCTTTAGCGTTAGAGAGTTATTGCCTAGTGCGCAAAGGCTGACTAAACTCCACTTAACAGTGTTTAGTTTGCCCGCAGTTTTTTTGCTGGCGCCTTTTACCAGCTAGGGGTTTTTCGTCCTAATAATGAAGCAATCTCTCCAACTTAAAATGGGTCAGCAACTGACCATGACGCCACAATTGCAACAGGCGATTCGCCTCCTGCAATTGTCCACACTAGATCTTCAACTAGAAATCCAAGAAGCGCTGGACTCCAATCCGATGCTGGAAGTGGAAGATAGCTTCGACACCCCCGCCGCACCCAGCAACGAATTTGAAGATGGCGATTACGTTCGCACCCAAGAGATTGCAGCCAACGGTGATGGCAGTAGCGACGATTTTAGCGAAAACTATTCCGGCGAGATTACCTACAGCGAATCCAGCAGCGACGCGTTTAGTGATGGAAAGTTTGGGGACGAAGGTTTTGCTGACGCCAGCTTTAATGAAAGCGAAGGTTTCGGCGATACCGACAACTATTCCGGCACTGACGATTACAGCGAAAGTGCAACCGAGTGGAACGAAGCCATTCCTTCAGAACTGCCCGTGGATACAAGCTGGGACGATGTTTACCAAACCAATCAAGCCAGCGGCTCAACTAACTACGATAATGAAGATGGCGATTTTGAAAGCCGCCGCGCCGCTACCGATTCCCTCTATGACCACTTAATGTGGCAATTAAACCTCACACCCATGTCGGATCGCGACCGCATTATTGCTATGGCCATTATTGATGCGGTTGAACCAAGCGGGATGCTGTCAGTCACATTAGAAGATATTTACAGTGGCCTGATCAGTGAATGGGATGACTTAGACTTAGATGAAGTTGAAGCCGTACAGCACCGTATTCAACAGTTCGACCCCTGCGGTGCCTGCAGCCAAAATTTGGCGGAATGCTTAACGGTGCAACTGCATCAGTTCGACCCCAAAACACCCTTTTTAGCCGAAGCAAAATTAATTGCTAAACAATATCTACCGCTTTTGGCGAGCCGCGACTTCCGCCAGTTAATGCGCCGCACCAAACTCAAAGAAGATGAACTGAGCCAAGCAGTAACTCTCATTCAAAGTTTGAACCCACGCCCCGGCGATATTATTGCCAACGGTGACACTGAGTACGTAGTGCCGGATGTATTTGTGGATAAACGCGAAGGCCGCTGGGTGGTGGAATTAAACCCGGAAATTGCACCGCGTTTACGCATAAATTCAGATTATGCATCGCTGGTAAAGCGCGCCGATTCCAGCAGCGACAACACTTTCTTAAAAGATAATTTGCAGGAAGCGCGCTGGTTCTTAAAAAGTTTACAAAGCCGCAACGAAACTTTACTAAAAGTGGCAAGTTGTATTGTAGAAAAACAGCGCGGCTTTTTAGATTATGGTGCAGAGGCAATGAAGCCATTAGTACTGCACGATATTGCCGAAATTGTTGAGATGCATGAATCCACTATTTCACGGGTAACTACGCAAAAATTTATGCACACACCCCAAGGAATTTTTGAGCTGAAGTATTTTTTCTCCAGCCACGTAAGTACCGATTCTGGCGGCGAATGCTCATCCACCGCGATTCGCGCCCTGATCAAAAAATTAGTGATTGCCGAGAACCCGAAAAAACCTTTAAGCGATAGCAAAATTACCGATTTGCTGGGCGAGCAAGGCATTCAAGTTGCGCGCCGCACCATTGCAAAATATCGCGAATCGCTCAATATTCCTCCATCGAATGAGCGTAAAACACTTTAATACAGCAAAATATTTTGTGAATGTATTTGGCATTCACGCAAACCACCGAGGAAGTATCTATGCAAATAAATGTCAGTGGCCACCACGTAGAAGTTACCGAATCCATGAGAGAGTATGTGATCAGTAAGCTTGAACGCTTAAACCATCACCATGACCGTATTACCAATACTCATGTCATTCTCTCGGTTGATAAACTTGAACAAAAAGCGGAAGCCACCTTACATGTAAGCGGTAAAGATATTTTTGCCGATGCGACCGATACAGATTTATATGCAGCCATAGACTCGCTGGCCGACAAGCTTGATCGTCAGTTAATCAAACACAAAGAAAAGATGCGCAGCCATCGCTAGGCGCAGCCTAAACCAGGTAAAAAGTGCAACCCACATTATGCAAATACAATCACTGTTAACACCTAAGCGCACCTGCAGCGGCCTAGAGGCTGGCAGTAAACGGCGCGCGTTGGAATTATTGGCGCAAACTATCGCGCAGGATATTCCCAGCATTGATGCCGACGATTTATTGCGTCGGTTTCTGGCGCGTGAGCGCTTGGGGTCAACAGGCATTGGGCACGGCATTGCCATTCCGCATTGCCGTATCAACATGAGTGAGAGTGCTGCTGGTGCAATAGGCGCACTCATCACACTCAATCAACCTATAGAATTTGATGCTGTTGACGCTGAACCCGTCGATATTTTGTTTGCGATGCTCGTGCCCGAAGAAGCGCACGATGAACATTTAAAAAATTTAGCCGCGCTTGCCAGCGCCTTAACTCGCAGCGAATTTCGCGAGCGTCTGCGTACGGCAAACACCCATACCGCGCTCTATGAAGCTGCAGTAAGTTAATCATGGTTATTCAGATCTACCCTTGTTGTGCTCAAGCAGCGTGTAATTCTTACAGGGAAAAATGGTTATGCAATTAGTTATTGTGAGCGGGTTGTCCGGCTCAGGTAAAAGTACTGCACTTCATGTATTGGAGGATGTGGGCTACAACTGTATCGACAATTTGCCCGTAAGCTTATTGCCTGCCTTAGTTGCACAGATTGAAATTCACAAAGACGATCAGCACAAATTTGCGATAGGCATAGATGTGCGTAATGCATGGAAAGATTTACAGATATTTCCGCAAATGATCAGCACGTTAAAAGAAGCACATTTACCCTTTACGGTGATTTTTTTAGATTCGCAATCGTCTGTATTGATTCAGCGTTTTAGCGAGACGCGTCGTAAACATCCGCTCAGCGATAAACACACCAATTTGGCCGAAGCCATTAGCAACGAGCAAGAGTTGCTAGAGCCAATTCGCGATACCGCCGATCAAATTATTGATACCAGCCACTTAACGCTGCACGAATTGCGCGACTTGGTAAAAGAGCGCGTAGTGGGCCGCAGCCTGACTAGCATGGCAATTCTGTTTGAATCCTTTGGTTTCAAACACGGCGTTCCCGTTAACGCCGATTTGGTGTTTGATGCACGCTGCCTACCCAACCCTCACTGGAAACCTAATCTGCGCCCACTTACGGGTAAAGATCAGGATGTGATTGATTTTCTAGAGGCGGAAGATGCCGTCAATGAAATGTATCAAGACATAGAGCAATACATGACTCGCTGGTTACCGCGCTACCAAGCCAACAACCGCAGTTACATTACTATTGCGGTAGGTTGTACTGGCGGCCAACATCGCTCGGTCTATTTAAGCGAGCGACTGAAAGCCCATTTCAACGACCAATATAGCGATGTTCAGGTTAGACACCGCGACATACATAAACACAAGAAAAACTAACTTATGCTGACTGAAACGATCACTATCATTAACAAACGTGGCCTCCATGCCCGCGCGGCGGCTAAGTTTGCCACCCTATCGGCGCAATTTGGTTGCTGCACGCAAGTGCGCACCAACGGCAGTTGGGTAGATGCTAAAAGCGTTATGTCGCTAATGCTGCTGGCTGCCACCCAAGGCACCAACATTGAAGTGTCCACCGATGGCAAAGACGAAGTTAAGGCAATGGATACTATTCGCGCACTCATCAATAACCGTTTTGAGGAAGATGAATAAGGTAGAACAAGGAGAAATTGTCATCTTCGCACCGCGAAGATCCAGCCGTTAACAGACTACAATCAAGAAAGGTTCCCTATTACGCGGGAATGGCGATTAAGCAACCCAGTAAACAAAGATTGTTATTTTCACCCAGTTCACCTACCCTGTGCGCCCTTTTTTTGATCCACTTCTATACTCAGTAACTTCAGTTATTACGGCACCACTAGCGTTTAGGCAATACTATGGTTTACAAATACGACGACATCAATCCCGACGATTACATCCGCAGTAAATCGCAAGCAAAACGCGAAATGACCGCGTTGCAAAAGCTGGGGGAACTGCTTATCGACTTTAATGATAAACAGTTGGCCATGATTCCCGCCGAAGAAAAGCTGCTCGATGCCATTCATCAAGCGCGCAAAATGCCGCACCGCGAAGCGCGCCGTCGCCATTTGCAACTGATTGGCAAGATCATGCGTGAAACCAACCATGAAGAAATTCAAGCCGCGGTTGATAAAGTGCAGGCACGCAGCGATCAATATATAAATCGCCAGCACCAAGTCGAGCGCTTCCGCGACATGCTAATTGAAGGTGATAAACAAATTTTCCAAACTATCGTTACCAACTGCCCCGGTATTGATGTTCAACACTTAAAACAACTAGTGCGCAGCGCGCAAAAAGAGCGTGAAGAAAACCTCCCGCCTAAAAACTCACGCAAATTGTTTGCGTTTATTCGTGAGCAGTTAGAACTGCAAGACTAATCCAGGAACATTTACAACAAACTATTTTTACTATTTAGGGTTTGGAAAATCAATTTCAGAAACCTCAATAGACAAAACAAGTTAAATAATTCGCGCATGATATTAAGGAATAGATTATGAAATCGATGCAGTTTTTTTCTGGTTTAATTTTTGTAACCTTGATGTGTGCTTGCACCAGCAAACAACTTGCTGTTGGTGCAGCTCAAATCGCGGCAGATACGCAATGCAGTAATAATAACAATGTTAGCTACCTTCGTTGCGGTACCAACGTAGAGTCAGAGTATCAAAAAAATAAGCAGCTAAAAGAACAGTCAATGAAAGAAGCAGATGAAGCAGTAAAACAAAAACAATTAGAAGATTTTAAAAAAGCTAAATAGTTAACATTCACATCTGCACCTACAAAAACGGCGACCTTGGGTCGCCGTTTTTATTTCATCTTATTTCTTATTACTTTTTGGGTTTTCGCTTTCTATTTTTAACAACCGGTTCAGGTTTACTCACGCTATTCTTCAGCTCTTCTTCACTTTCAAACAAACGATCGAAACTCATTTTTGGTTCGCTCCAATCGCCGCGAATACTGTAGCTAATACTGGTTGCGCGATCCACCTGCTTTTTAAAGAGCTTACTGGCGACATAGATACCCGCTGCTGCCGGCAAACCGGTAACCAAGGCGGTGAAAAATGTGTAACTACCTACCACGGGCAACGTAGCCACTAAACGAGCATCAATTTTTTCTTTCTCCAAATCTAATTTGCCCGCTAGCTGTAAACGGCTAGAGGGGGTTTTTACTGAAAGAGGTTCGGTAAACGTCATAGTCCCCGGTACAAAACTGGCTTTGCCACTGATTTCATCGTAAGCCAAGCCGCTTTTGTAGAGATCCGAAAAATCCAACCGCAGGCGACGTGCAAGCGAGTCGAAATTGAGGATAGCCATTAACCGTAAAAGGCCATCGCTACCCGGGCTGGGGTTATTTTTAAAACGACCTTTTTCCAACCAAATATCAATCGTGCCCGCCATATTTTTCAGCGCAAAATCCTGCGGATCACCTGCCCAAGTAGCGTCTATTTTAAAACGCGCCAACTGGCTTTCAAGCATGTCTGGCTTTTGCCATTCGCGCAGAACATCAGAAACATTAGCTGCAGATAAAGTGCCAACAAAATGGGTACTGGCTACCGAATCAGCCACCATCCAATCCATTTTGGCGCCGCCCGCTTTGTCATCCAAGCCATCCACAGTCACACCTTTTACGCTGCCGTGAATATTGTCGAAGCGTACGCCCTTATCATTGGGGCGAACTTGCAGTGACCAGTTGCCGTAGTTGATGTCATCCATATAGAGCGCATCTACCCGAATATTCGCCAAGGGTAAAAGGCGTGGGTCTATGCTGGCGCTCGCTTTTTTAGAGAGCCCAAGCGCGGCATCGGCAGGGTCGGCATCAGTTAAACCGAGATCATTACTGGTTAAACGTAAGGCAGCTAAACTGATTTCTAACGGCGTGGTGTTATCGTCGGCTAATTGGATATCACCCACTACTACCGGGTTGGCGATATCAATTTTCCAGCTACGTGCTAAACGCTCTGCGCGAACCTGAATATTTTCTAAGGTTAAAGGGCCTACCTGATAATGCCCCAAAAGCACCTCTGCGAGGAAAGGTAAACCCGCAATTAGGCCTGTGTCGTTGGTAGCCGTATCGCCACGGCTCTCTAGCGTAAGCTGCTCATCGGTTTTCGGCTTTAATGGCATTGCCGCTATTTGCGCACTGTAATTTAGGTAGCGTTGCTGAACGGTTTTCCAAGGAGTTATATCCAAACCAGGAAGATTTCCGCTTAGCAAAAAGCGCGGTTCTGTCGCTAATTTTGCCGAACTACCAAGGGCGATATTGGCATTTGCGAGTTTATTTTGTTGCTGTGGATCTAGCTCAAACAGTGCCTCTACGTGATTGTCGTACGTCAGCTTGATAAGCGAGCTGTGTTCAAACAACGACATTGTGAATTGCAACGGGCGTTCTGTTTCTGCGGCTTTACCATAGGGCGCGGGCAAATCAATGCTAACACCGGAGAGCTGACTATTGACCTTAACCACCGCAAAAGCTTGGGTGACGGCGCTATTTTCAAGCATACGAGTTTCAAGCTTGGGAGTTTCAAGATTAGAAGATTTGTGGTTTAACTCCACCACCGCCTTGTAGGGCAAGCGGCCATGCAGGAACAATACTTCAGGGCGCTGAGTCCAGTTGGCTAGCACATGGGAATCCACCTCGCCCACCACCTCTACTAATGTTTGGCTGGCATCACCTTGTTTTTTGGTGGTTAACAGGGCTTTTACCGGCTCGCCAAAAAGAATCCCACTCAACCCTTCACTGCTAAGACCTGTGGTTTCATTGAAATTGATATGGCCGTTAATATTTTGCATAGCCAATTTAAGATTGCCCATTTCAAAATGGGGCGATTGAAGCGCTATATCAACTTGCTGACTGGCACCACTGCCCGCAGAATCCAAGGGCACCGCGAGCTTTAGCTGGGTTTGCATATTGCCATCGAGCGACCAGCTATCCATATTGGCACCTATGTAGCGGCGCAACATGCTTTCGCGCAGTACTCGCATCCCATCATCTGCTGGCCCAGTAACGCTGCCCTCAACCCGCAAAAGTGAACCGTGACCATCAGGATTGGGGTGCGCGCTAATCTGCGTGGGGCCCACTTTACTGTTCAATAAAGTCGCGCTATCCACACTGGCAAAAACATCATGATCGCTCACTAACAAGCGCCCTTTAATCCCACTCAACGCTGGCCATTCAGGGTGATAATGTAATTGCGCGTTGCTCATATCCACGAATAATTGGTGGCTGCGCGCTGCAGGATTGTGGTTATTGAGCGTGCCGCGATAGACAAAACCCACCTCATTGACGAAGCCGGCATTATTAGAGCCAATACTCTTTTCCAACCATGTAAGCAGTGAGGGAGGGACAACCGCTGGAGTGTATTTGCTGTATAAACTCGCGCCTAATTTATTAGCGCCAATCTGCAAATAGAGATCTATATCGCCAGTATCGCGTTGCCACGGCAGGCTTAACCACATATAGCCTTTAGCATGCTCATCGCCATTGGTGAACTCTAACGCGCCGCTATTAACGTAGATTTGATTTTTCTCTGGCTGCAGCCACCACGCCACGCGGCCTTTGGCTTGCTGATATTCCATAGGTGCAGAATAAGTGGGCGAATAGTGCATGCTGAAACCTTGGCGACTATCGATATCCACAAAACCACCCTGTTGGCTGGCCTGCACCATGCCATCTATCTTGCGCAGTGCCGGTACACCGTGCCAGGCATTGACGCCCACTTGAGTCAGATTGGCTTGTAACTCCCAACTCTGTGGGTTCTGAGTGGGAATGGTGACGTGCAGATTGCGCAATTCACCTTGCGGGCTTAGTTGCCGCATCACCTCGCGCAGCTTGCCTTCACCCAATACACCTGCATTATCTAGCGCTTGATTCAAACCTTCTAATTCCAAGCGCTGCATGTGCAACACAACGGGGTCAGTAAAGCTGGCTGCAGAGGCAGCAAAATTCAAACCTTCAATTTTTTGCTCATTAACCTTGGCATGGATGTTCTGCAAGGCTAACTGCCATTCACCGTTATAAAGCCAGTGGCCTACGACATTTGTACTAAAGCTATCCAAGGCCAAACTGCGACCCAGTACTGGCACACCTAAACGTTGGATGCCCAACTTACCGACCAAATCAAAACCCTCGCGCTGGGGACGGCTGCTCACCCACAGGCTGGCATCCAGCGCACCTTGGCTGTGAACCTCGGCTTTAATGCCGCGCAAGAGAAATGCGGTAACCGCCGCGATGGGTTCATTGGTAGGGAACTGCTTAAGCTGAATAAATGCTTTACTGCTAAAGGTTTTTTTGTGCCGCGGATCGCCCTTACCTTCAGCGATAAGGCTCAAGGTTTTGGGCTTGCCTGCAACATCTACATCCAATACCAAGCGATGGAAATCGCCGCTATTCTCCATGCGCAGTAGGGGTGAATTGAGGGTTGTTTTAACGCCAGAGGCAAACTCAAAACTCAATTGACTTCGAGATAACTCGATGCGGCGCGACAGCAGCGACATATCGATTAATGGATCCAGCTCCGCAGATTCCTGATTTGTTTCTGCACGTTTGGGCAAGCCCGAAATCTGCCAAAAACCGTCATCAGTTTGAACAAACTCCATCGCTACTTGGTCGATCTGCAGCGCGCTCCAAACGAGGCGAGCATGGGCAAAAGTCCCCAGCAGATCCAAGCGCATACGGGCGTGTTCCAGGGCAATAATAGGTTTATTCGCTTGGCTGACAATGCGCAGTTTGCGCACCTCTACCATAGGTTTAAGGCCAACCCACTCGGCACTGATAGCGCCAATGCTGACTTTGGCATTCAACTTAGTGGAAAGGTAGCTGCTAACTTCTTGCGGATAGTCGGCCAAAAGGTGCGAAAAACTGCGCCCAGCCTGAACTACTACCGCCACGGTAATGGCGGCAAGCGCGAACAAAAGGTAAAACCACTTAATCAATTTACGAAGATAAGTGGTCATAAAAATACTACTGTCATGCTAATCGGTACTTCCTAAAAAATCGGTACTTCATAAATATGCACTTATTAAGACTCTGTTCGCGCTAACTGCGAACGCTAAGCTAGGGCTTAGACAAATGTATATTTAACAGGGAATCGTCATCTTCGCGCAGCGGAGATCCAGCCGTTAACAAACTAACATCAAGAACTGGATTACTCGCTTTGCTCGCCCTTCGGGACAACCTGCAGTTGTTCAAGCACTTCGTGCTTAGTCCCGCTGCGCGAAGATGACAACTCCCATATAAAATAAATTTTCCGCGCTACACCAACACAATATCGTACTGCTCTTGGGTGAAAAGATTCTCTACCTGAAACTCAATGGTGCGGCCAATAAAGGCTTCTAAATCTGCCACGTAAGCGGCTTCTTCATCCAGCAATCTATCCACCACCAACGGCGCAGCCAATACCAGAAACTTCTGGTTATCGTAGGAACGCGATTCGCGCAGAATCTCGCGAAAAATTTCGTAGCACACGGTCTCCGCAGATTTTACCTGCCCTCGCCCAGCACATACCGGACAGGGTTCGCACAACATTTGCCCGAGAGATTCGCGCGTGCGCTTGCGCGCCATTTCCACCAAACCCAATTCCGACACACCAGTGATGCGAGTTTTAGCGTGGTCTTTTTCCAGCGCTTTTTCGAGCGCACGCAACACTTGACGCTGGTGTTCTTGATCCTGCATATCAATAAAATCGAGGATGATAATTCCACCCAGATTGCGCAGCCGTAATTGCCGCGCGATGGCGGTAGCTGCCTCTAGATTGGTTTTAAAAATTGTCTCTTCTAAATTGCGATGGCCGACAAAAGCACCAGTATTAACATCCACCGTAGTCATGGCTTCGGTCTGTTCGATAATCAAATAACCGTTGGATTTAAGCGGTACGCGAGTATCCAGCGCGCGCCGTATTTCTTCTTCCACACCGTACAAATCCAACAGCGGGCGTTCGCCGGTATAACACTCAATTAAATCCACTAACTGCGGCGAATAATTGCTCGCAAAATCCAACATTTGCTGGAAAGTCAGGCGCGAATCCACACGGATTTTATCGATAGGCGCGCGCGCCAAATCGCGTAACGCACGCAAATAGAGTGGCATATCTTTATGAACAACACCCGGCACTGGAATGCTCGTCAGTTTGTCACTTAAATCTGCCCAAAGTTTCTGAAGAAAAGGAATATCCGCCAAAATAGCTTCAGCAGTTGCACCTTCTGCTACCGTGCGCACAATAAAACCGCCGGTAATTGAATACAAACCGGGTGCGCTCTCCATCACTTGACGCAACCGCTCGCGCTCTTGCTCATCCTCAATGCGCACTGATACGCCAATATGACTGCTGTTAGGCATGTAAACGAGATAGCGTGAGGACAGGGTGAGATGGGTGGTTAAACGTGCACCCTTGGTGCTGATGGGATCTTTGGCGACTTGAACCAGAATGGTTTGGCCTTCGCGCACAAGACTGCGAATGTCGGGAACATCTACCGCGCGGGGCTCGCCGGCGGGCGATTCAGGCACCATATCAGCCGCATGAATAAAACCGGTGCGCTCCAAACCTATATCTACAAACGCCGCCTGCATACCGGGCAATACCCGTACGACTTTGCCTTTGTAGATATTACCCACATAGCCTTTGCCGTGGCTGCGTTCGATATAAAGCTCTTGCACTACGCCGTTTTCAACCAGCGCTACGCGCGTCTCCACGGGGGAGACATTGATAAGAATTTCTTCACTCATGTGAAATTTTCTGCCTTTTTATTGCAATTAAAATGATTGCAATCAGGGTTATTGCAACTGAGGTTATTACAACTAAGGCGATTGCCAGTAAGGCACGGCAAATTCATTTAACAGCAAAACGGTCTGCTCAATCGGCAAACCCACCACACCGGTGTAGCTGCCACGAATTTGTTGTACAAACACTGCACCTAAACCTTGAATCGCATAACCACCTGCTTTATCGCGTGGCTCGCCAGATTCCCAATAGGCTTTCATCTCTTGCTCTGACAGCGAACGAAAGACCACATCGGTGACTGAAAGTTTGATCGTGCACTTTTCTTCCACAATCATCGCAACCGCCGTCATTACCTGATGAGTCGCACCCGCCAGTTTGCGCAACATCTCGGCGGCGTGCTCTGCACTCTGCGGTTTTTCTAAAATTTCATTGTTAATAACGACAATCGTGTCTGCGCCCAGTACAGGCCTGGGGGGTAGCTCTAAACGTTTGACACTGACCAAACCAGCTTCCGCTTTTTCGCGCGCCAAGCGCTGCACATAATCGCTAGGGGATTCTTGGGTGCGTGGCACTTCTACAACATCGGCACTAACAACCTGATGTAATACCCCAATTTGCTGTAAAAGCTCGCGGCGGCGTGGCGATTGAGAGGCCAAATAGAGCGCTGGCAAAGGTTGTGCGTTCACCCATGAACTCCTACTGAACAGCAGATTTTATAAATTTTTAGAAATCAGGTAATTCGGTAATGTCGGCTCAAGCGATCCAGAATTAACCGCAGTAAAGGCCAGATCAATGCACTGGTAAATGCCGGTGCTAAAAACAACAGCCCAGATATAGGCCGCCCGCCCATAGATTGCACCCAATTACTCGGTACCTGCGCCAAACCCACCAACACAAATACCCAGCAAGCCTCTTTCCAGATTGCAAAGTTGCGCACGCGTTGATAAGAAAGAATGCAGATATAGGCGACTATGACAATGGATAAGCTGTGTTGCCCAAAGGGCACACCCTCCAGTAAATCTTGGTAGAGGCCGATAAAACACAGAAACAATAAGCTGATGGAAAGAGGAAAAACCGAGATCCAATAAATCGCCACTAACAAGACAAACTCAGGCCTCCACCAGCGCCATTCCAGTGGCATTGGGTACACTGACAATAAAAACGCCAGCACAAAACTGGCTAAAATCACGACATAAGTATCCCAGCGCTGTGGGATCATGGTTTTGCAACCGCCGAAGAACTGGACGAGGATGAAGCACTTGAAGCAGATAGGACTACCGAATCCACGGTCGTTGAGTGCGTATCAAACACCAAGAGCACGTGCCGGCTACGATCCAAACGCGCCATTGGGCGAGCGAGAACTCGCGCAAACGCCTGACCAGAATTGCGTACCACCTGCACAACTTCAGCAACCGGGTAACCCACAGGGAAACGCTCGCCCAAACCCGAGCTCACCAAAATATCACCTTCGCGAATATCGGCATTAATAGAAACGTGACGGAGACTTAGCTGGTTTAAATCACCTGTACCCTCCGCAATCGCGCGCGCGCCATTGCGGTTAACTTGTACGGGGATGGCGTGTGTGGAATCGGATATCAGTAAAACACGACTCGTATCTTCATCGACTTCCACGATTTGCCCCATTAACCCAAAGGCATCCAGTACTGGCTGGCCTTCATAGACACCCTCACGGCTACCGCGGTTGACCATCACAATGTGGCTAAGGGGGTTGGGCGATACACCGATTAACTCGGCAATCAGCACTTTATCCTGCAGCATGTCTTTGCCATTCAGCAACTGACGTAGGCGCACATTTTCCGCCGCCAGGGCCGCCATTTGCTGCTGTTTGCGCTGGTAGATAAGAACTTCCATTTTTAAGCGTTCGTTTTCCGCACGCAAATCGCCCTCTGAGGCAAACGCGGAATTGCCCCACTCGCCAAGACGGCGTGGAATGTCGGTCACTTGATAGAAGGGAGTGGCAAGAAAGTTAAGCTGTTGGCGAACGGGCTTCAACCACGGGGTATAAATACCCACGAGGATCAGCGCTACCAAGGCGATAAGCAACACGATAACGCGTGTGCTAGCCGACGTGTTGTTTGAAAATAAGGGTTTGATAACTGAGCCTCCCGTAAAGGTAAAACGGTGGCCACTGCCACCGTTTTATGCAAAATCAGGACGACAGCAAATCAATACGTTTGTCGTTCATTTCCATCGCCATGCCACCACCACGGGCAACACAGGTCAATGGATCTTCAGCGACAATAAAAGGCAGACCCGTTTCGTGCGACAAGAGACGGTCAATATCGCGCAGCAACGCGCCGCCACCGGTCAATACCACACCACTTTCGGCAATGTCGGAAGCCAATTCTGGTGGTGATTGTTCCAGCGCACTTTTCACGGCTTGAACTATGCCCGCCAATGGCTCTTGCAGAGCTTCAAGAATTTCGTCAGAACTTAAGGTAAAGCTGCGTGGTACACCTTCAGCAAGGTTGCGACCGCGAACATCAATTTCGCGAATTTCGCTACCGGCAAAGGCGCAGCCGATTTCTTGTTTAATACGCTCTGCGGTGGCATCACCAATCACGCTGCCGTAGTTGCGGCGCACATAGTTGACGATAGATTCATCAAAGCGATCGCCGCCAATGCGCACCGAATCTGAGTACACCACGCCGTTCAATGAAATAACGGCGATTTCGGTAGTACCACCACCGATATCCACCACCATAGAACCGTTGGCTTCTGCCACTTTAAGGCCGGCACCAATCGCAGCAGCCATTGGCTCTTCAATCAAACGGACTTCACGCGCACCAGCGCCAATGGCAGATTCGCGAATCGCACGTTTTTCAACTTCGGTAGAGAGGCAGGGAACGCTGATAAGGACGCGAGGGCTTGGGTTGAACCAACTGTTTTCATGGACTTTTTTGATAAAGTGCTGAAGCATTTTTTCAGTCACTTGGAAATCTGCAATCACGCCGTCTTTAAGCGGGCGAATAGCGGTGATATTACCCGGTGTTCGGCCCAGCATACGCTTAGCCTCAATGCCGACCGCTTCAACGGTTTTACGGCCATCGTGATGGCGAATGGCCACTACGGAAGGTTCGTTAAGGACTATACCGCGGCCACGCACGTAGATCAGGGTGTTGGCGGTGCCGAGGTCGATGGAAAGATCGTTAGAGAAAACTCCACGCAAGGATTTGATGAACATGAAGATGCGGCCTTATTAATCTGAATTAGCAACTATGGCTGGTAAAGTGCGGCAGTATAAGGGAAATTTTTGCGTAAGTCGGCCTATTTTTACGCACTTTTTGCAAACTCTCTCTAAAAGCGGGGGCATTTTTAAGCGGAAGGTAAAACCACCCGCCGATCCATGAAAAACACAGAATCAACGGGCACTGAAGGATACAAACAAACGGGGGGAGTTAAGGTGATTCCGTCCAAGCAGATTCAGCCATCCATTCATCAATTTGCGCCAGCGCCATGGGGCGGCCAATGTAATAGCCCTGAGCTTCATCGCACCCCATGTTGGTTAAGCGATCAATCAAGGCAGCATTCTCTACTCCCTCGGCAACGACCTTAAGGCTAAGGCTGTGAGCAAGGTGAATAGTGGATTCCACGATCAATTCATCTTGTCTATCATCCAACATATTGCGAATAAATGAGTTGTCGATCTTGAGGGTTTGCACGGGCAATTTTTTCAAATAAGCGAGCGATGAATAGCCGGTACCGAAATCATCGATCGATAATTGCGCACCCAATTCATGCAACTGTTGCAACACCCGTAGCGCGCGCGACGGGTCACTCATGATGGAGCTTTCGGTAATTTCCAACTCCAAAGCACTCGCCGGTAAACCGTATTTTTGTAATAAACTGCGCACCAGTTTCGGCATGTTTTCATCCAGCAAATTGCGCGCCGATAAATTCACCGCAACACTGACATCCAACCCTTGCGAATGCCACATACAACACTGGGCAATGCTTTTTTCTAACACCCATTCCGTGAGCGGATGAATCAAACTAGTCACTTCTGCGATAGGAATAAAATCGTTGGGCGGCACAAAACCCAGCTCGGGATGATTCCAACGCAACAGCGCTTCAAAACCATAAAAGGCTTTGGTTGCCAAATTTACTTTGGGTTGATAATACAAACACAATTGATCTTCGCGAATTGCACGCCCTAACTCGCTCATCATTGCCAAACGTTTGGGCGAATGGGGATCAATCTCTGGTTTATAAACAGCAATACCCGACATTTGTTCTTTAGCGTAATACATAGCCACGTCAGCAAAACGCATTAATTCATTGACATCTGCAGCTTGTGTTGGCGCTAACACTATTCCAATACTTGCACTGATTTCTGCACAAAAAACTTCGAGATCAAACTCCAAACGCAGCGCATCTAAAATGCAATGTGCGAACACCACCGCGTGTTGCTGATTGCGAATACTCGGCAAAAAAATTGCAAATTCATCGCCGCCCATACGCGCAACTGTGCCTTTTATTTCACTCATTTCAGAGGCAATGCGCGGGCCAATCAATTGCAACAAACGGTCGCCCACCTGGTGCCCAAGCGTATCGTTAATTTCTTTAAAACGATCCAAATCGATAAACAACAAAGCGCCGAGCGAATCGTCGCCTTTGGCATAAAAAAGCTCAATTTCTTGATAAATATTGGCGCGATTAGGCAATCCCGTGAGGGAATCGTGCAGTGATATATATTCTAATTTTTGCTGGTAGCGCTTGCCTACCGTGACATCTTTAGTGGTACCCCACACGCGCGTTAAGCAATTATTATCAATTACACCAATACAAGAAATTTGAAAATAAAAGCGACGACCTTTGCTGTCTTCGCGAATAATATCGTGGTCCTTCATTTGATAAGTGTTTTTTACAAAATACTGTAGATCAAACGCATAACGTGTTGATCCGCTTTCACGCAGCCCCATACCAATAATATCTTGCAGCAAATTAACGCCTAGCATTGCAACCAATACTTTATTACCTTGCGACAAACAGGCGCGCTCTGCCATTAAATCTACTTGCATTTCAATGGAATGATCCAGCGAAATTGGCGGCACCATGTCATAACACCAAATCGCTTCGCTGCTATTGGCAACAAAGGCTTTATAACTAGCTTCACTCTCTTGCAGTTCACGCTGCTGTTTCAACAAAATTTGCAGCGTATTTTCTTCACTTGATCGGTCTTGCAGTTGAATCAATACTCGCTCCACTTCGCCATATTTATCGCGAATTGGCAGCATACTCGCGCGTACACTTATTTTGCGCTCGCCGCGTTCAACTTTTTTTGTCTCAAAGGATTTAATAATCGTGTTCAGTGAATAGCTTACATCGACACTCAAGGGTTCACCGAGGCGATACACCCTTTCTAATAGTTGCGGGAGATCCGCCGAAGTATGTAGTTGTTTATCCTTTAAAATATTGTAGTGACCAATAGCAGCACTAATTTTGCGCGAGTTAAGTTCCAATAACTTTTCAAACGCGCCATTGGTTTGTAGCAAAACACCTTTGGCATCGGTCATTAAACTGGCAATGGGGTTCTCAGAAAAAAGTGTGCGCAATATGCTGTTGCTAGTTTCTACACCAGGGTTAGCCAGCCAATGGCTAGCGGGTACTACTACCCCTTCATAATGATGATCACTATTGGCGCCAGAAATAAGTCTGCCAATAAAACGTACGCGAGCTTCATCGCAGTTCGGAATTACGCATTTTACTTCGCAAGCACGCACACTTGCGCCGCAATTTACCGGGTCAGCATTAAAGGTTTGCAGAAAGATGTATTTATCGGCGGAACTAAGCGCATCCATTAATGACGATAAATGCTGAAAGGGATGCAAGCTCCCCAAGAACACCAAGGGGAACTCTTTAGAAAATTGCAAAGCACCCGTAGCAAGATCAAAACGCCACGCGGCAACATCGGGAGCCAATAATGCATATTCCAAACTGAGAGGATTCAGCGCCTCCAAGTTGGCTGAATATGGTTGTTTATGGCTCATAGGCAAGAAGTAGGCTCAATTTTTAAAGTTCAAACCTGAGTCTAGTCAAAGAAACTAGTTTAGCTATAAGAATTTATTGCTATGGGAATTATTTATAACAAAACTTTTACGCGCCATTTTGGCGTCAAAATCATCTAAAATTTAGTCGCTTCACACTTTAAACAGTGATTAGATTATTAGTGTGCTGGGTTAAGAGCACTTTGGGGTTAATAGTGCGGTGGGCGCTCATTGGCAATTTCTTCACTGCCATCCCCCTGAGTAAATGACAGCTCATCAATACGCTTAGCCAACAACCGCATTTGCTGTTGCAACTGAATAATATCCGCGTCTTGTTGGGTCACCACATTATTTAATTGTGTAATGGTATCTTCTTGATAGGCCATGCGTGTTTGCAGTTCGATCAACTCATCACTTACATTATTCATTTCGTTCTCCTAAGATTTTATAAATCCGCATCGATTACGCTATAAACCGCGTCAATTAAAAGTACCGCACGCGCGTCGATTAAAATATTTTGCCCCATGCGCGAAGTGACATAACCAAAACCTAATTGATAATCAGGGTCAGCAAAGCCAATAGAACCGCCCGCACCCGGATGCCCAAACGCACGTGCACCACGACCATAACGACAATCAGGTCGATCCACCTGCGACAACATAAACCCGCAACTAAAACGCAAAGGTAAACCTAACACTTGATCGTGACAAAAAGTTTGCTCTTGCCATGCGAAAGGCAAAGTATCAGACGATAGCAAGGTTGAATGTGCGCTTGCCAGATCACCATAAATAGCGGCGATGGCCTGCGCGTTTGCATGGGCATTGGCCGCTGGAATTTGCGCCTGTCGCCACGCTTGAGTATTGGTTGCCGTCATTAAACTGATAGGATTACAGAAGGCACGATTAGTTACACCGCGCGGATCAGCCTTCATCAATTTACCCAGCGCAACACTGTCTGCACCATTGCTTACTGCAGGTGAATTATTAAGATTTCGTTTTAGCGGGCTGGTATCCGCAATTAAAGCCAGCGCCGAATCAGGCACGCCGAAATAACAACTCACCCCCAAAGGTGCAGCAACTTGCGTTTGAAAATAATCGTTAAAACTTGCACAGCCACTTACGCGGCGTACTAGCTCACCCAAAATCCAACCGTACATAAAAGGCGAATAACCCTGCCCTGTTTGCGGCCCCCACCACGGAGTTTCACTGGCCGCTGATGCAGTCATGGAGTTCCAATTAAAAATCTGATCATCAGCAATATACTGATGAAATGCTGAGAGGCCACTGCGATGCGAAAGTACATCTCGTACTGTAATTTTCGCTTTATCACCCTGCGCAAACTCCGGCCAGTAAGCTGCGATAGGCGAGTCCAAATTCAACTTACCCTGCGCCACCAGCTGCAACACACAGAGAGCAACCAAACCTTTGCCCGCAGAAAAAATATTTACCATGGTGTTTTCAGTCCACGGCTGGTTAGCAATGCCAGCCAAACGATTGCTGCACTCACCCGCGCAAATATTCACCACCAATTCACCACCATGGTAAAGCGCAACACCAGCGCCCTGCTCGCCCGCAGTAAAGTTGGCTACAAATGCATCGACCACTGGCTGCCACTGCGGCGACCAAACACCTTCTATTTTCATTAGCAAACTCTATATATTTGTAATAAAGGGAGTCGTCATCCTCGCGCAGCGGGGATGACGACTCCCTTCATAAAGTAAACACGTCTTTATAACCTGCATTCTACCAGCTAAAAACCTTTGGGAGATCTGTTAAGATCGCGCCATTGAAAGAGGATGAACATGATGAGCAACGACAAAAACTCCCGCTTGGTCTACTCCACCGATAGCGGCCGCATCAAAGAAGACAAACCTGCCGCAGCAATTCCCAAGGGCGATGGCATAGTAAGAATTCGCCGTGAAACCGCTGGCCGCAATGGCAAAGGTGTCACCACTATTACCGGCATTCCTGTCGATGAAACTGACTTAAAAAATATCGCTAAAGCGCTTAAGCAAACTTGTGGCGTTGGTGGCTCAGTGAAAGATGGCGTGATTGAGATCCAAGGTGACCAACGCGAAAAAATCAAAGCAGATTTGGAAAAGCGCGGCTTCACCGTGAAATTGGCGGGTGGCTAACAAAAGAGAAAAAATAGTATGGAAAATGGACAACCCGATTCAAGCATTCTGCTCGAACTCGCCAACACCAAAATGCCTTTTGGTAAATATGCCGGGCGCGTGCTTATGGATTTACCCGAGTCTTATTTGGTGTGGTTTAACCAACAGGGTTTCCCCAAAGGAAAACTCGGGGAACAGCTGCAATTTTTGTATGAAATAAAATTAAATGGGCTGGAGGGGTTGTTGAAGCCATTGCGGGATCGACCACTCAAGTAAGCTAACTGGACAATGAAAAACTATTTTTATTTTGCAGTTTTGCCAAATATTTACTTGCACCCTTACAACCGAGCGCAGAACTAATGTAGGATTTTTTTACAATTTTTTCGGAAAATAAAATTTTTACTTAGAAAATATCATCCAACCTTCCATATTAAAACATTCCAACCCAAAACAGTAATTACACGCTATTACATCATATATAGATGTATAGCCTTTCATTTATCGATATCAGTTTTTAGGGTTGCTATGCAATATTGATTAGAGGTTATAACCAATATACATTTTAGAACATTCTCATTCTGCTCGCCAAAATCCCTAAACAGAATTCATTTTCTGTCTTTCCTTCCCTATTAAATATGTACTATAGTTTTCGAGTCAGACATTCAAATGTCTCAAATGATTGGATTCATCGCAAACTAAGGGTCGTGCGTAAAAATTAACGGAAATGGAGATTGAGGACATGTTTGGTAGAAATCTAAAGATTGATAATCAGATTAGTGCGCTGGAGAAACTATGCCAGATTCTGGCGAGCGATCTAAATGCTATTAAAGACAATATGGGTTATATCGAATTTACACCAAACGGTGAAGTTCTAGATGCGAATGATTTGTTTCTTTCGGTGATTGGTTATCAGCGCGCCGATATTCAAGGCAAGCATCACCGAGTTTTGTGCGAACGCGATTATGCCAGCTCAACCGAGTATCAAGCCTTTTGGGAAAACCTTCGCGCAGGGCAAGCGCAAAGCGGAACATTTAAACGGTTTGCGAGAGATGGGCACACAATTTGGCTAGAGGCTAGCTACTTTCCAGTTAGTGAGAATGGTCGTGTTACGAAAGTTATTAAAATAGCAACGGACATTACTAACGCACAAAATACCTTGTTAGATCGCCACGCATTATTTAGCGCGCTTGATAAATCCTTAGCAGTTATCGAGTTCGACCCCTCCGGGATTATCTTGACCGCCAATGAAAACTTTTTAAACACCGTGAATTATCGCCTCGCTGATGTGGTGGGCAAGCATCACCGGATATTTTGTTACGATATTTTTTATAAGAATAACCCAAATTTTTGGGCGCTTCTCGCAGAGGGTAATTTTCAGTCGGGTCAATTTGAGCGAAAAAATGCTGAAGGAAAGACGGTATGGCTGGAAGCCACCTACAACCCAATTTTTGATACCGATGGAAAAGTGTATAAAGTCATTAAATTCGCCAGCGATATCACCGAACGAGTCAACACTGGCCGCCATGCTGCTGAAGCCGCTGCATCCACTTCTGAGCAGACATCGCAAATAACTACCAATGCGCGCCTAGTTTTGGAAGAGGCAATCACCACATCCACCCGTATATCTACGCAAATAACTCAGGCGGCGCAGGTGACCGATGAGCTTAATAATCAATCGCAGAGTATTAGCGAAATTGTATCGACTATTCGCGCTATTGCCGATCAAACAAATTTGCTTGCATTAAATGCTGCAATTGAAGCAGCACGGGCGGGCGAACAAGGGCGCGGCTTTGCGGTAGTAGCAGATGAAGTGCGTAAATTAGCGGCTAGAACTAGCGAGGCAACCACGGAAATTGGCAGTGTAGTGAGTGCAAATCATGCTTTGACAAAATCGATTCGCGAACAGATGGAACAAGTGCGGAATATTTCCGGTCAAGGGCAAGAAAAGATTGAGGAAGTATCCATCGGCATGAAAGAAGTTGAGCAAGGAGTTAATAATTTTGCATTAATTGTTAATCAGCTAGTAAACAAATAGCAAAATTAACTTTCATTTTTAATTTGGAAATACTGATTTGGCGTTACGCCAAACGTGCGTTTAAACATCGCTGAAAAAGCACTTGGGCTGGCATAGCCAAGTGCATCCGAAATACGCGCAATAGACTCTCCGCGCCCTAACCTGCAAATCGCTTCTGCAATCTGTACCTGCTGCACCCACTGGCGATATTTCAAGCCAGTTTCTTTTGGGAATAAACGGATTAACGTTCTTGCACTGGCACCCGCAGCTTCCGCTAATTCCTCGATGGTGCGATTCACACCCGGCGAATTCATGATTAAATGACACACGGTTTGTAAGCGGCGATCTTGCGGCCAAGGAATTTCCACGGCGTGGGTTGCTGCGCGATTAATCTCCATCAAAATCAGCGCCGTCAGATGTTCACCTCTCCCTGACACAGGGTATTCCGCAGGTTCTTCGATCAAACCCAAAATTAATTCGCGCAGTAAACCCGAAACAGAAATCGCGTGGCATTCTTGCCCCAAAGCGATGGGCGCATCTGCACTTACATAAAGTGTGCGCATCTCCAAATCGCTCATCATAAACGAGTGATGCTCAACGTTCGCAGGAACCCAAAGCGCGCGCCGTGAAGGAATTGTCCAAACGCTATTCGGCGTTTGTATGCGCATAACACCTTCTACCGCATATAAAAGTTGCGCACGCGGGTGGGTGTGCGCCGGAATCTCATCGCCATTCGCATAACGCCCAGCCCACGCCACTACGGGGCGCGGGACTTTCTGCAATGCATCCGCGCTACGCATATGCGTAATAATCATAAAAGCCTCACAAGGCAATATTTGTCACTTATTCAACAGTTTATGTCATTTCTGTTTTTTCTAACACTTTATACTGAGTAGCTTAACCAGCTTCAGATGTAGAGTGTTTTATGAGCAAGATGGAAACTATCCCCGAGCCTATCCCCAGCGCAGCGCAGCCCGAGTTTGATACCACTAAATTGATCTTGCCCGTGGTGGGTGCTGTCAGTTTTGTGCATTTACTGAATGACCTTATCCAAGCAGTTTTGCCTTCTATTTATCCCATGTTGAAAACCGACTACAACTTGAGCTTCACGCAAGTGGGTTTGATTACCTTGGTGTTTCAGTTAACTGCATCGTTCCTGCAACCCGCTATTGGGTTTTATACCGACAAATACCCCAAGCCTTATTTATTGCCCTTTGGCATGGTGTTTAACTTACTCGGTTTAATTATGTTGGCAGTGGTCGATAGCTTTGCATTATTGCTTCTCGCATCGGCATTTATTGGTTTGGGGTCATCAGCATTTCACCCGGAAGCATCACGGGTTGCGCGCACAGCATCAGGCGGGCGATTTGGTTTTGCACAGTCATTTTTTCAAGTAGGCGGTAATACCGGTTCTGCACTTGGGCCTTTGTTAGCAGCGGCGATTATTATTCCGCGTGGGCAAGGAAGTATCGGTTGGTTTACGGTATTCGCCGTCTTGGGAATTCTAGTTTTATTGAGCGTAAGCCGCTGGACTATTCGCACTCAGCAATTTTATAAGGCTAGCGCAAAACATAATCGCCAACACAATTTGTCACGCAATAAAGTTGTGGGCGCCTTGGTGATATTAAGCATATTAGTATTTTCAAAATACGTTTATATGACCAGCCTGGCCAACTATTACACCTTTTATTTAATCGAAAAATTCGACCAGCCCGTCGCCAGTGCGCAATTATTTTTATTTCTATTTTTAGCAGCAGTTGCCGTGGGTACTTTTGCGGGCGGGCCGATTGGCGACCGCATTGGCCGTAAACTCGTGCTGTGGGTTTCTATACTAGGAGTGGCACCTTTTACACTCTTACTCCCCTACTGCAATTTATTTTGGACGGGTGTTATCATGGTATTTATCGGCTTGGTTTTATCCTCAGCCTTCTCTGCCATTATCGTATTCGCGCAAGAATTGGTGCCCAACAAAGTAGGGTTAATCTCCGGCATTTTCTACGGGCTTATGTTTGGCTTTAGCGGAATCTCAGCAGCGGCCTTGGGCGCGCTGGCCGATTCAACGGATATTATTTTTGTCTTTAAATGCTGTTCGTTTTTGCCGTTGCTGGGAATAGTGATTATGTTTTTGCCGAAGGTTGAGTACGCGAAACACTAAGACTATTCAGCCTAACCCAGTGACCTAAAAATCGCCAGATAAGCCTTTTTTAAAGCTTATCTTTTTTTTCAAACTCTTTTTCAAGCCTAACATTCTCATCATGCCATGACTGTATTGCTTCCTTTTCTCGCTTAATTTGCTCGGAATCTACCAACCTAGATTTTAAATTTGGAATATTCTGATCTACAAAATGCGAAAAAATCATCCTATGAGAGTTTTCAGCAGTAAACTTTAAAAACTCTTTTGTAAATGCCGCGTTTAACTTAGTTCCTTTACTAAAAGATCTATGTCCTACTTGAACAAACATCGCGTGCTTTGGCCCTAAAGGAAAAAAAATATTGCCATTTATATTTCCCCATCCCCCACGCAAATCATACTTACCATTCTCAAAATAATTTATACGGATTACAGGAGTATCTGATGTAAACCAGTTATAGCCATCTGCAGGAGCAACAATTGTCCATTTATGTCTCTCTAAAACCTTCACAGTGCGCTCGAGTTGATACTTAATTGAAAAAAGCCAAGTCGCTCTTCCAACATAAGATTTAGCCTGAATAGTACCGTACTCAGCACCAGCTTTGAGTTCTTTAGTTAATTTGAGCGGAAACATGTTGGAGTTGTTTATAGGGGACGATTTCATCGATTCAACAAAACCTTTTTCCTGAATCTTTTCCTTAAGATCTGCCATAACTTCATTTAGAACTTCTGAGAGAAGTTCGTGCAAACTCTTCATATGTTCAAATAATCTGGCGGGTGTTCTCACATCTTGAGCAGCAAGAAAGCGAATAAGTATCTTCCAATCCCCACTAGTTAATCTTTGGTTACTAATAACTTTTTGTATAACAGTCTCTGCTGGTGCTTCAAACTCTCGATCAAACCATAATTCCATTTCATCACTTTCCTGCCCAGACACGAATCGAGTGTACAAATTCCCCCAGTAAGCAACTGCTGCAACCGATTTTTTAGTCCATATAGGTACTTTTTGATGCTCAACTAATGTTCTATATACACAAATTTTACCATCTGAATCCTGCCAGTTTTTCAGGTAGCTTTTTGGAACAAAGTGGTGTCGAACATGCCGCTCTTTCATTGAGTGATGTGTCTCTAAATGATTTTGAAGCACTATAAACCTACGGAAAGATCTAGCACAGCCTTTAGACTCTACTGGCCTACT
>Ga0164241_10000783_pt1 | contig 48160 bp, 37 predicted proteins | sample OricomyardsoilBY_FD_108780 | JGI IMG/M metagenome (GOLD analysis project Ga0164241, IMG submission 108780) | Backyard soil microbial communities from Emeryville, California, USA - Original compost - Back yard soil (BY) | ecosystem: Environmental > Terrestrial > Soil > Unclassified | place: USA... | reverse complement strand
TCGGAAAGGAGGCCGCGATGAAAGAATCTCATCGCATTCCACACCTTGGTCTTCTTTGACTAGTAGACGCGGTCCCGAACAGAACGAGAGAGCGGCGATCGTCTCGAGTAACGTGGCGTGGCAGAGCCTCTTGTAGCCCAACTGGATCCGCTCTGCAAATCCGCATTTGTTGGGGGCCATGCTCTTCTTCGAGGCCGGGCGCCCCGCCGGACCGGGCTCGCTCCTGCGGCGGTTGCGGCAGGTTTTTGCCGCGTCTCCCCTACCCGGGTCTGGCCTCGCACATTTGCCTACCTCGCTTTCCGCTCTTGGCGGACAAGGCCGCCTAGTGCCGGCCCGGCCGGGCCGACCAAGTCAGCGCGCGTCAGCGGCGGCGAGGGCGAGCCGGGCCGTTGGGCGCGGTGGCCTCCGCGGCGAACGGTAGCTCGATCTGCGCCGACTGACCGCGGCGCTCCGGCGCCTCTCGGGTGGCGAGCAGCGCATCTTCGCGCGCCAGGTCGGCATCGACGACCTCTTGATTGTCGAGCGCAAACGCCAAAGCGTCGAAGACCTTGGCGGGCCCCAGCTGCGGATAGCGCTTGAGGATCCGCTCGACGCTGGTGCCGTTCCGATAAAACGCCCACAGCCGCCGCACCGGCACCCGCGAGCCGACCACGTACGGGCTGCCGCCGAGCACGTTCTTGTCGACGCGCACGTGGGGATGAGGAACCAGAATGACGGGGAGCGTCACGACTCGAGAGCCTTACTGCCGCTCGGAGCTGGCGTGAAGGGGCAGCGTCCCCTGCCCGCGGCTCGCGCCGAGCGCTGAGACCCACGAGACCAGCTGAGGCGCCTCACGGCGATTGCCCAATGGCCCCGCGATGCTCGGAGAAAGTGCGGCTGAAGCGGTGGCGTCCGCCGCCTTGCGCGACGAAATACAGGTAGTCGGTCTTGCCTGGCGAAAGAACCGCCACAATCGCGGCTTCGCCTGGGCTCGAGATGGGTCCGGGGGGCAGGCCCGCGTGGCGATACGTGTTGTACAGGTTGCTGGCGTCACGCAGCATGGCCGGCGTGGGGCGACCCGGGCTGCAGCTCCCTGGCGGCGGCTCCTGCACCAGGCAGCCGTAGCTGGCGGTCGGATCGGACTGCAGCATCTTTAGCGGGCGAAAGGTGGGATCGAGCAAGCGGTTCAAGAAGACGGAGGCGATGAGCGGCTTCTCGTCGGCGCGCCCCGCTTCTTTCTCGATGACCGATGCCAGCGTGACGACGTCGTGCAGGGTGAGACCGTGCTGCTGCTGGCGCGCGGCAAACTCGGCCGAGCGCTCGCTTTGGAGCCGCGCAAGGTGCTTTTGCGCCTCGGTCACCAGGACGGTGACGACCGCGCTCGGCGCGCTGTCGGCCAGCAGCTCGTACGTCGCCGGAAACAGATAACCCTCGGCAGTGGGACCGCTGAGCCCCAGCTTTTTCGCGAGCAAAGGATCGCGCGCGGCCCGCCGAAAGTCCTCGGCGTCGCACACGCCTTGTTGCTGAAGCCGCTCGGACAGCTGCACGTGATTGAAGCCTTCGGGTACGCTCACGCGCGCCACCCCGCGCCCTTTTGCGCGAGCCAGGCGGCGTAGCAGCTCGCGCGCCGACAAGTCTCCGCGCACCACGTGAGGACCGGGCGCGAGCGCCAACGACGAATTGAACACGCGACGGTACGCGCTGAACAGACGAGGGCTGGCAATGAGCTGGGCCTCGGCCAGGCGCGCCGCCAGCGACGCGCTGTCTTCCCCGGGCCGGACCTCGAAATGCTGCACCTTGCCGGAGCCAGGGCCCCGTAAGTAGCTCCAGGCAAAAAGGAGCGCGGCCAGGGTGACCAGCGAGCCGGCGAGCCCGAGGCCGAGCGCGGCAACGCGCAGCCGGCCCTGCGTTTGCTTCAGGCTCGGGCGCGCGGGTCGCTTTTCGGCGACGGGCTGGCTGGAGCGGCGCTGCTTGCGACGGGCCATGCGGGGTCGCTCTCAGTCCTCGCGCCTGGCCGCGCGATCCAGCCAGCTCTGCAGCAGGATTGCGGCGGCCGCGCTGTCGATGCGTCCGCGCTGCTCGCGCGCGCTCAGCCCCTGCGCGCGCAGCCGGCCGGCGGCTTCGCGCGTGGAGAGCCACTCGTCGTACAGCTCGACCTTGGCCGGCGTCGCTTGCTCGAGCTTGGCCGCGAACAGGCGCGCGCGCTTGGCGGCCGGCCCTTCTCGGCCGTTGAGCTCGCGCGGCAGGCCGAGCACGAAGACCTCCAGCTGCTCTTCGGCCTGGAGGGCCTGCAGCTCGCGCAGCAGCGCCACCTGGTTCTTGCCGTTCAAGAACGGGCGAGGATGGGCCAGCAGGCCGAGATCGTCGGCCACGGCCAGCCCGACTCGAACAGCTCCTAGGTCGATAGCGGCCGCGCGCACGAGCCGGAGTCTTAGTTCGTCAGGGGCCCGTCGGGCGAACTTTCGAGCCCGCCGAGGTTCCTCGGCAGGGGGGGCCGCGCGGGTTCTCTTGACCCAATCGCTGGCCCCGAGCATAAGCCCGTGGCCGTTCGCGCAAAGACGCCCGGAACGGCTCAGCCACCCCTCCGAAAACTCATGGAATTTCGCGCCATCAAGGGGATGAACGACATCCTCCCCGACGAAGCCCGGCGCTTCGCGCTGGTCGAGGCTGTCTTTCGTCGCGTGGTCGAGCTGCATGGTTACTCCGAGGTGAGGACGCCCGTGCTCGAGCCAACGGAGCTGTTCGTCCGCTCGACGGGCGAGACGAGCGAGATCGTCGAAAAGCAGATGTTCACGCTCGCGCGTGAGACCGAGTCGTTCACGCTGCGCCCCGAAGGAACGCCCGGCGTGGCGCGCGCCTTCCTGAACGGCTCGGTGCACGCGAAAGAGCCGGTGACCCGTTGGTTCTACATCGGCGCCATGTTCCGCGCCGAGCGTCCGCAACGCGGGCGGCTGCGGCAGTTTCATCAAATGGGTTGCGAGGTGTACGGCGACCCCGGCCCCGTCGTCGACGCCGAGATGATCGACATGCTGGTGGGGCTGCTCGCCGAGCTGGGCATCTCCGACGTCGAGGTGCGCGTGAACTCGATCGGTGGCCCCGGTACGCGCCAGAAATACCGCGAAGCTCTGTTGGCTCACCTCACCCCCCGCCAGGCTAATTTGAGCGAGCACGCGCAGAAGCGCCTGCTGGACAACCCGCTGCGCATTCTGGACTCGAAAGATCCGCGAGACCGCGAGGCCGTGGCCGACGCCCCTTCGATTTTGGACTGCTTGGAGCCGGAAGACCGCGCTCACTGGGACGGCTTTCTGGCCGCGCTCGACGCGCTGGGCACGAAATACGTCGTCACGCCGGGCCTGGTGCGCGGCCTCGACTACTACACGCGCACGCTGTTCGAGCTGGTGTCGAACCAGGGCGAGCTGGGCTCGCAGAACACGCTGCTCGGTGGCGGTCGCTACGACGGCATGGTGCACGAGCTGGGTGGCCCCAAGCTGCCCGCGGTCGGCTTCGCCATCGGTCTCGAGCGGCTCCTGCTCGCGTCTCCGGTCGCGTCTCCGGCGAGAGCCGCGCGTTGCTTCATCGCGCCGCTCGGCGCAGCGGGCCTGAAAGAAGGCCTGGCGCTGGCGCGCGAGCTGCGCGCGGCCGGTATTGGGACCGATCTCGACGGCCGCGGCGGCTCGATGAAGAGCATGCTGCGCCGCGCCGATTCGCTGGGCGCTCGCGTGTGCCTGGTAATCGGCGATTCCGAAGCTCAAAGTCAGCAAGTTCAGGTCAAAGATCTCGCCTCGCACAGCCAAGAGCTGTGTGCGCGCGCCGACGTGCTCAGCACGGTGGCCCGCGTCCTGGCGAGCGCCCCGAAAGTGAACGAGGCCGCGCGGTGAAGATGGTGAAAGGCCTGATTTCGGGCGGCGCACTGTGCGCTGCGACCCTGCTTGCCGGCCACGCGGTCGCGCAAGACCCCTACGGCCCCGGGCTTTCGCCCGGCTTCGGGCCCTCGCCCGGTGCGGGCGCCGGCTCGTCCAAGAAGGCGCCGCCCAAGCTGCCACCGGGCACGCCGGAGACGCACGCCGCGTCGGGCGCCGACGACGCGTTGAACGCGCCCGGTAACGAGCCCACGTTGCCTGAAGATCCGCTGGCTCTGAAGAAGTCGGCGTACCAGCGCATCGGCAGCGATCTCAGCCCCGAGCTGGAAGAGCGCGGACAAAATCCGCGCTTCGATCGCAAGTTTTATGGCCCGTACTACGCCGAGAAGAGCGGCGACTACACGTTCAAGCTCGCCTTCCCGGTCTGGGCCGAGCGCAAGCAGCCCTCGCGCACCGACAAGCTGAAGGTCGATCGCGCTTCGCTGTTCGGCGGCCTCTACTACAACCGCCGCAGCACCGAGCGCGCCGACGACGTGCTGTTCCCGCTCTTTTGGAACCTGCGCGATCTGGAGCACAAGACCCGAACCACCATCGCGGGTCCGCTCGTCAACCGCGTCACGCCCGACGGCCACGACAACTGGCTGGCGCCGCTCTACTTCACCGGCAAGCACGGCGACGGCGGCTACACGCTGATCCCGCCCCTGCTCACGTACATGCATACCGACGGGCGGAGCGGGCTCAACCTGGTTGGTCCGATGTTCTGCTCGTGGAAGGGCTCGTCGAGCTGCGACGCGCGCACCGCCGAGGATCTCGATCTCGGCGTAGCTCCCTTCTATTTTTTCGGCCAGAACGCCGAGCGCAAGTACGAGATCGTCCCGCCGCTGCTGCACTACTACCGCTACAACGACCGCGACCTATCGTGGTTCAACGTGTGGGGGCCGTACTACCGCGAGCACACTCAAGAGCGTGAGATCTTCCACCTCTTGCCGCTGTATTACAGCTTGTGGGGCAAGAACGAGCGCCACACGACGGTGCTGCCGTTCTTCCACTACGGGTACAAGAAGAACCAGTGGCTGCTGGCCACGCCCTTGTTCATGGCGTCGCGGGGCGAGCAGGGTGAGTCGACCTTCGCGACCTGGGGCTACGCCCGCTACCGAGGCCGTACGGAGCTCGACATGGTCACGCCGCTGTATTGGGCGTACCGCGACCCGGACATTGGCCTCGATCAGAAGCTGCTCTTCCCCTTCTTCTACAAGCGCACGAGCCCCCGCGAGTCGAGCTGGGCATTTTTCCCGTTTTACGGCCAATTCGAGCGCTTCGGCATCAGCAAGTCGACTTGGGTGACGCCGTTCTTCAACCACAGCCACGATCTGCGCGGCTTTCAGACGAACATCCACCCGCTCGTGTACATCGGGCGTGAAGGCCAAGCCACGCACACCGTGCTGGCGCCGTTCTTCTGGGACTTCGCCGACCCGGCCTCCCGCGCGACGGTGGCCTTCCCGGTTTACTGGCGCTTCAGCGACCGCAAGAGCGTGTCGCAGCTGGTCGGTAACGTCTATTATCACGAAGAAACCAAGAGCACGGGCAGCGAGTGGGAGGTGCACGTGTTCCCCGCCTTCTCGTACGGCGAGACGCCCAACGGCCATTGGTGGAACCTTTTCTACGGCCTGGCCGGCTACAGCAAGCGCGGCTCTTCGACGAAGATGCGCGCGATGTGGATCCCGATTCAGTTGAGCGGACAGCCTTAGCCGCTCACAGCTCGACCGTTTCGTCGAGCGCACCCGCGTTGCCGGCTTGACCCACGGCGCCATCTTGCTCGCCGACGGGAGCGCTGGGTGCGGATGCGCCACCGGCTCCGGCTTTACCGGCCGCGCCTCCGCCGATGGTGGGAGCACCGCTCAGCATGCCGCCCTTCAGCAGGATGCCCACGGAGTCGCCCCCGTTACCGCCGGCTCCGCCGCCGCCGTGACCACCGTGGCCCCCGTTGCCGCCCTTGCCGCCTGCTGCAGTGCTGGGGTGCAACGCGCCGCCGGATTGGCCCTGGCCGCCGGACTGGCCTTGACCGCCGGCTCCGCCCTTACCGCCGTCGCCCCCGCTGCCCCGCGTGATCGTCACGTTGGTCGCGTCGAGCTCGGAATTGATCGCGAAAATGCCGAAGCTGCCGCCACCAGCGCCGCCGCCTTTGCCGCCCCCGCGCGCCGCGCAGCCGCCGGCGCCGCCCCCGCCGCCGCCCGGGCCGCGCGCGTCGGTCGTGCCGAGGCCGTTGAGGTCACAACCGCCGCCGCCGCCGCCGCCACCGCCACCGCCGCCGTTCTTACCGGTGCCGCCGTCGCCCCCGCTCAGGCCGTACCAGAAGTTACCCACGAGCTTGCCGCCGGCGGCCGCCTTGCTGCCCGCGGCGCCGTTCTCGATCACGCCGAGAGTGCCCGAGCCCGAGGCGCCACAGGCGGCCGGGTTTTGCGGGGAGACGGGCCCGCCACCGCTGCCCTCTTTTCCGCCCTTCCCAGACTGGCCCGAGTAGGTGGCGGCGTTGGCGCCGCCTTCGCCGTCTTGCGCGGTGTAGTCCCAAGAGAGCATCGGCCCCGAGCAGGCAGCGTCGCGCGCTCCGCCGCTGCCGCCTTTGCCGCCCGTCATGTCGACGGTCGAAGGGCTCGACGAGCAGGTGTTGATGCCGGGCGGTCCGCCTCCGCTGACTTCCTCGCTGCAGCCGGCGGTGGTCGAGATGCCGTTGCTGCCGACGGCGCCGTTCATCGCGTCGACGGTCGACGTGGTGACCGCGTCGTCGCCTTTTTGCCCATCCGAGCCCTTGGCGCCATCTCCGCTTTGAATGTCGACGTCTTTGAGCGCCAAATTGGCCGACACGGCGTGCACGCCGTAGCTGGAGCGCCCGTTGAGCGACCCTGCTCGTTGACCGGCGGCGTTGGGCGCCGAAATGTTCACGTTTTCGAGCAGCGCGGCCGTGGCTAGGTCGTGCGCCAATACCGCCACGTACTCTTGCGAGTCTTCGTCGAGCGCGCCAGAAATGACGACGCGATGCGCGGCAGTGCTGTGCTCGCCGCTCTGCCACTCGTCGTCGAAGCCGCCCAGCACGTGCATGCCCGCTGCGAGCACGACCACGCCTTGATAGGTGCCCGCCTGCACGTACACCTCAAAACGTGACTCGGCCACGCCCCGCGCGACGCCCTGCGAGATGCTCTTGCACGGCTCCTCTTGCGTCAGTCCACAATCTGCGGAGTCGCTCCCGCCCGTAGCGACGTAGATGACCTCGGGGCCAGGACCGGGGCCGTCGCCCGCGACCGGCTCGCTGCCGCCGTCTGCGTCGGTGCCTGCGGTGCCGGAGCGACCGCCGTCGGACCCGCGCCCGCCCGAGCCGCTGCTACCGCTGCCCCCGCTCGTGCTACCGCCGTTGCCGTTGCCGCTGCCGCTACCGCCCCCGCCCGCGCTGCCGTTGCTGCCGCCCGTGGCGCCTCCGCCGTTGTTGCTATTGCCACCGGCGCTCGTCTCGCCCCCGTTCGCCTTGCCGCCGCTGGACTGCCCCGCCACCTCATCGAACAAGGCGTCGCCGTTGCTACCGCACGCCACCGACAACACCCCGAGGCCAATGAGCCCCAACACCGATTTCATTGATCTTCCGTTCTGAACAAGGCTTCTCGTACTGTCAAGGTAGGGCAGGTGTGGGTGTTTGGAGGCTCGATGACGCCATAACGGCGCGTCCAGGGGCTCGCCCGGCTTGACCGCCGCGCCTGCGGACGGTTTGCTGGCGGATTGGGCGCGCGGGGCAGAATCCGAGTTTTCGGAAACTTCCTGCCTACTCGAGCGTCTGAGGTCGGAGCCGACATGATCACACCCTCGGGATGGGCTGGGCGCGCGTGGCCATTGGCCTTGTTAATGGCTGCTCTATGCGCGGCGCTTCTCACGGCTTGTCAGAAGAAGGAAGAAAATCTAGAGCCGCGTTCGCTCACTTGGGCCGAGCTACGCACGGTCCGAAGCGCGGTCAAAGTCACCCCGCCGGGTGAAGGTGAGCGAAACACCTACCTCAAGGAGCGGTTGGCGGATGGGGCGAAGATTCGCATCGAGCCCGGGGGGCTGGCGTGGCTGCGGCGCGATGGCGGCGCCACGTTCCTCGTGCGTGGCCCGGCCCGGCTGACGCTACGAGCCAATGCCATCGCGGTCGACGAAGGCCGCGTGTTCGTCGACACGCCCAAAGGCTCGAGCAACGAGCTTTCGACGCCGGGCGGCAAGCTGACCCTGGCCGCCGTGCGCGCCAGCGTCACCGTGCCCGCTCAAGGAGCCACCAAAGCGTACGTTCTTTCCGGCGAGGTGCGGGCCGACGAAGCTCGGGCGCGCGCCGGTGAGGAGCTCACCCTCGAGGCCGGGGGCAAGGCCCAGGTCACGCCCGTGCTCGGTTGGGACGACTGGACGGGCGGGCTCGCTACGACCGATCGAGCCGCCGCGCCCTCGCCGTTCGGAGTCGGCACGGTGGGCGCCCGTGCCCCTGGCGCTCAGGGCGCGCCGCGCTTTGCCCTCGCCATTCAGCGCATGGACGTGCGGGTGACCATCGACGGCGACTTCGCCCTCACCGAGGTCGATCAATCTTTCTTCAACCCTAGCTCCGAAGCGGTAGAGGGAATTTACGACTTTCGAACCCCGGAGCGCGCCACCTTGCACCGCTTCGGGGTCGATCGTGATGGCGCGCTGGTTTGGGGCCGAGTCAAAGAGAAAGCGGCGGCAGCGGCGCAATACCAAGCCAACGTCTATCAGGGCAGCGCCGAAGATCCGGCCTTGCTCGAGTGGAACGCACCCGGCGTCTACCGCGCGCGCCTTTACCCCATCGGGCCCGGAGAGACACGCCGCGTCGTGGTCCGTTACGCGGAGTGGCTGGACCGGACGGGCGAAAAAGGGCAGCGGCGCCTCTACGCCTACCCCATGGCGGCCGACGGCGCCGAAGAGAGCCTGCCCCACGTCGAGGAGCTGAAGGTCACGTTCGACTTGGCGCGCGCCAAAGCCCGCGAGGTGCGGGTCGGCATGGCCGGCGTTCGTCTCGGCGACTCACTGGTCGTGCGGGCGCACGACTTCGTGCCGCGCGCGGACTTGTCGCTCGAGCTGCTGGACGACGGCGTCACCGAGCAGCGGGCATACCGCGCCAGGCACGTGGTGGATCTGGAAGCGCTGGCGCCTTCGACGCGAAGCGCAGCCGCGGCCCAAGCCGAGAACGAGGCCGATTATTTGCTGGTGCCGGTGCGGCCTGGCGTCGCCAAGTTGCCGTCCGGCGGGCTCGACCTCGCCATCATCATCGACGCATCGGCGGCGACCGAGCCGGCCGCGCTGTCCATCGCGCGGGCTGCTACGTCGGCTTTGCTTTCACATTTGGGCGAGCAAGATCGCGCGGTGGTGCTGGCCGGCGACGACGGGCTCCGGCCGATCGTGCCCGGCCTGGAGAAGCCGTCGAAGATCGACGCGGCGACCCGGCTCCGGGTGCAAGACGCCCTGTCCGACGTGGAGCGCGGCGGGGCGACCGACTTGGGCGCCATTTTGGGCGCGGCGTCACGGCTGCTCGATCCGTCACGGCGCGCGGCCGTGATCTACATTGGTGACGGCGCCCCCACGGTGGGCGAGCTTTCGCTCGCTTCGCTCCGCGAACGGATGGGCAAATTGCCCGCTCCGGTGCGAGTTTTTGCGCTGGGCGTGGGCGACTCCGCGCGGCTCGATATTTTGGCGGGCTTGGCTCAGGGCGCGTTCTCCGAGCGCGTATCCGACGGCTACCAGGCTGCTCGCGCCGCCCTGCGCGTGTTGGAGGAGACAGAGCGCCCAGTCTGGTTGGGCACCCAGGTCGATCTCGGGCCCAACGTCGAGCGGGTCTTCCCGCGCCAGGCCAGCGCGCTCGTGTCCGGCGAAACGTCTTGGGTCGTAGGGCGAGTGGCCGCGGGCAGAGAGCCCGAGCGCCTGAAGCTCTCGGGCCCCGGCGGGCAGACCGACGTGGCGCTGAAGGTGGAACGCCTCGACGACCGCGGCGATGTCGGCCGGCGCTGGGCCGGCGCGCGGCTGCTGCAGATGCTCGAAGACGGCGAAGGCCGCGCGGCGCTGGTGGATTTGGGCATGAAGAACGGAGTCATCACGCCCGTGACCTCCTTCTACGTTCCCACCAAGAACGAGATGGCGCCCGACGAACGCGCCGAGCTCGAAGCGCGCAGCGACGCCGCCAAGCGCGAAGCGGTGGGCCGGCGTCCGCCCCCCGCCGACGGCTCAGGCGACGACTCGAGGCTATCGGTGTCGAGCTTGGCAGAGAAAGCCGCGCCCGCAGCCGAAGCGGCGGCGGCGTCCGACAACAAAGAAGGCGGGACCGGTACGCGCGCCAAGGGCGAAGAGGGCAGCATGGACGCGCCCGCGCAAAGAGCTGCTGGCAACCAGCGCTACGCCATCTCGGCGCCCGCCTCGCCTGCACCGGGCGGAGCCGCCGCACCTCCCCCACCCGCACCGACCGCGGCCGCGGCAGGCGAGCCAGGCCCTCCGAGGGCGCCGGCAAAGCCCAAGGCGGCAACGAGTGAAAGGCGCAAGCTCGATAAGAGCGCGGTCAGCACCTCCGGCAACGTGGAGGGCGACGAGCCGGGTGACGCCTCCGGCGAGGGCGGACTCGGCCTGAGCGGCGTCGGTGAAGGCGGCGGAGGCAGAGGCATCGGGCTCAGCGCGATCGGCACGCTGGGTCGGGACGGGACAAGCGTGGGGCAAGGCTTCGGCGCGGGGCACAGTCGCCTTGGCGGCAGCCACTCGACGAGCTCGCCCAGCGTGCGCATGGGCGCCGTAACAGTCTCTGGGCGGCTACCGCGCGAGGCGATCCAGCGCATCGTTCGCCAGAGTTTTGGGCGTTTTCGGCTCTGTTACGAAGCTGGCCTCGGGCGGGATCCGAACCTCACGGGCAAGATCCGCGCGCGCTTCGTGATCGGGCGAGAGGGCAACGTCTCCAACGTCTCGAGCGGTGGCTCCGATCTGGCCGACGTCGGCGTCGTGGACTGCGTGGTGAGCGCCTTCTACAGCCTCGATTTTCCGCAGCCCGAATCAGGCAGCACCGTGACCGTCGTGTACCCGCTCTCGTTCTCGCCGGGGGGCGCCGACTCTGGCAACTCGCCCGCGCCGTCGCCCGCGCCGTCGCCCGCGCCTCGCGTCAACGTGAACGTTTTCGTGGGCGAGCTGCCGCGCCGCTTGCTCGGTTGCAGCGCCGCGGCGGCGGCACCTCTGGAAGAACGGGTCGGTCTGTGGCGCGAGCGCTTGGCCAAAGTCCAAAACCCCCCGGCCGCCGCCCTTGTTTATCGCAACGCCTTGGGCGCGTGCGAGGCCCCCTCGTACCGCGAGCGCGCTCGCCTGCTATCGCTGATGCTCGATGCGATGGCCGGAGTCAGCGGCAAGGTGGCGCTGTATCGAGCCATGGCGCACGATTTGGGCGCGGCCGACGTGCTGTATCGTGGGCTATTGGCGCGCATTCGCACGCCCGAGGAGATGCGCGAGCTGCACCGAGCGCTGGGGCTCAGCGCGGTCGATCCCGGCATCTTGGCCAAGCTCGTCGAAGGCACCCCCAAAGCCGACGAGCGCGCTCGCAAGCTGAGCGCGCTCGTCGGCCAATTTCCCGACGATCTCGTGCTCGCGCTGGAGCTGCTCAACGCTCACGAAGACGCCCAGTCAGGGGCGGCTGCGCGCGACTTGGCTCGCAAGCTGCGCGAGCGGCCCGACGCAGACGCGCGCGTGCGCACGGCCGTGGGCGAGCTGTACCTGCGCCTAGCCGAGCGCAGCGCAGCGGCCGAAGACAAAGCCGCCCTGCTCGCCGAAGGGCGCCGCGCTTTCGGCGAGATCGTCGAGTTTGCGCCCGAAGATCCGGTCGCTCGGCGCCGGCTGGGCGACTTGTTGTTGGCGCACGGCTTCTTTGCCGACGCCGGCCGACAGTACGAGACCTTGGCCCGCCTCACGCCCGACGACGCCAAGGTGCGGCTGCTCCAGGCCAGCGCCGCAGAAGGCCAGGGCTTGCTGGAAGAAGCCCTCAAATGGGCGGAAAAAGCTGGCGCCAGCGGGGCTCCGGGCGGCGACTCGGGCGCGGCCGTCACGGCCCGCGCGCTGGCCGCCACTCACCTTGCATGGGCCCGCCTGGCCGCGGCCGATGGCGAGCACGCCGAAGAGCTCGAAGCCTTGGTCGCGCGGGCCGCGCGCGTGCTCAGCGGCAGCCGGCTCGCTCCGGACAGGCCAGCCGCCATTCGCGTCAGCTTGACCTGGTCGCACCCCGAGCTTCACCCCAGCTTGTGGACCAACGCGCTGGGCACGCCCATGCCGGCGCCTGACGGCGACGTCACGCTGGGCGTCGCTCAAGCCCTGATGCCGGAGCGCTCGGATAGCTTCGTCGAAGTGCGGCTCGAGCCAGGAGATCTCGCGCACGCGGCGCGCCTGGGCGCCACCGCCGAGCTCACCATTGTGTTCGACGAGCTCGGAAAAGCGGAGAAGATCGTGCGAAAACGCATCCAGTTCAGGCGCGGCGCCTCACCCAATCAGCGCTTTGCGCTCGCCGGAAGAGAGGTGCAAGGTGGCTGAATCGCGCTACGCCCGAGCCCTGCAGAACGCAGGGCCGCTACCGATCGTGGCGCTCTTGTGCGCGCTGGCCGGCGGCCTGCTGCTACTCGGCAGCGCTCAGGAGCAAGCGGGCACCGGGCTCACGGCCACGCTGGCTGACTTGAAGCCGGTGCACGCGGGGGTCGCGGTTGGCGGGCAGAGCGTCCACTGGCTGCGCCGAGTCGCGCTCGGCGACAAGCTCGTCACCGACGCCGACGGCCGCGCCCGCCTGCGCTTGGACGACGGCACCAGCGCGGTCGTCGACCGCAGCACCGTGCTGGTCGTCACGGCTCGAGGTTTCCGACTCGAGCAAGGCCGAGCCCACGTGGTGAGCCCAACGGGAGCGCACCCGGTGCTCGAGCTTGGCGGCCTCACCGTGCTGCCCAGCGGTGGCAGCGTGGGGCTCGAGCGGCGCGGCGAGCGCACCAGCGTCTTCTCCGCCGACAGCGAGCTTACGGTGCGTGGTCCCGACGGCAAAGAGGCGCACCTAGACGCTGGCCAGACCGCTCGCTTGGCGGCAGGCGCCGTCAAGATCGCGCCCGAGCGCGCTTACGACGATTGGACGCATGGCTTGGCGCGTCCCTGGGCGGCCCGCGGCACGCCGCGACGCGCCCTGGGTGAGCTGTGGGGCAGCGTCGAAGGCGGCTCCGAGCCGGCCGGAAGCGCTGGGTCGCCGCTCACCATCCGCTCGCACCGCGTGAGCGCCCGCGTCGATCGCGAGCTGGCTCACACCACGTGCGAGACGGTGTTCTTCAACGCCGGCAGCGGCGCGGTGAGCGGCGACTTTCGCATGGCCTTACCGCCGGGCGCGCTCGTCTCGCGCTTCTCGGTCGAACGCGGCGGCTCGCGCCAATCGGCGCAGATTGCGCTGGCGGCGCGCTCGCGCCAAGAGCTGGCTTCGGGCGGCGGCGTGCTGGAGTGGGCTGGCGACGGCTGGCTGCGCGGTACCTTGCCCGGTATCGCGTCGGGAGAAGAGCTGACGATTGCGCTCGAATACGTGGAGTGGCTGTCGCCGCGCGAACAGGGCAAAGGCCAGTTGGTTCAGTACCGTTACCCGTTGGTGGGCGACGGCGAAGCGCCGTTGATCAGCGATTTCGTCGCGCGTATCGACGCCAGCGCTTCGGCCCCTACCAGCATCGCGGCGGGCTACGGCGCCAGCAGCGAAGGCGGCGTCGTCACGGTTCATCGCTCGGATTTTCGTCCCTCCGCCGACTTGGTGGTCGACATCGAAACCCGCCGCAGCCAAGAGCGAGCACGCCTGTACGTGGCCCCGCCCAGCTGGGACGACCCGGAGGCGGGCTCGGCCGTGCTGCTGCGCGCCGAACTGCCGCCTGCCGACGTGAAAGACGGGGTCACCTTGGCCATCGTGCTCGACACCTCGGGTAGCATCGAGCCCGCCTTGCTCGACGCCGAGCGCGCCTTGGTCGAGGCGCTCCTGGCGGGTCTGGGCTCGCGCGATCGCGCGGTGGTGCTGGCCGCCGATCAGAGCGCTCGCGCGGTGGGTCCGGCCGAGCTGGGCCCCGTCGACGCGGCTCGGCGCCAGCAGATCTCCGCCGCGTTGAGCGCGCTTTCGCCCGGTGGCGCGACCGACCTGGGCCGCGCGCTCGAGAGCGCGGCCGATTTGCTGCCCGCGGACGCCCCCGCCGGCATGGTCGTGTACGTCGGAGATGGCTGGGCCACCCTCGGTGACTCGAGCCCCGGCGCGATCGCGGCGCGGCTGTCACGCCGCGCGCAAGGGGCGCCCCGCGTGGGCGCTATCGCGGTCGGGCCGCTCGCGAATCGGCGGGTGTTGTCTGCGCTGACGCGCGGCACGGGCCCCCTCTACGAGATCGCTGACAGCGAAGAAGCGGCCCGAATCGCCGTCGAATTGATGTCGGACGCGCTGCGCCCGGCCTTGGCCTCCGTCGAGGTGGATCTCGGGGCCGAGGTCGATCAGGTCTACCCCCGCACTCCCCGCGCCGTCGCCGCGGGCGAGACGCTCACTGCTGTTGGCCGAATGCGTGGCCAGCCGCCCAAGCTCGTGACCATCCGCTACCGCGACGCGCGAGGCGCGCACGAAGAAAAGCGCGCCGTCGACGTCTTGCGCGCAGAAGATCCAGCGGAGATCCGCCGACGCTGGGCCAGCGAGCGCGTGGAAGAGATCGTGCTCGGCGGCAAGGGGCGCGAGGCCGCCACGGACGTGGCCCTGAAAGCGGGCCTGGTGACGCCCTGGACCGCGCTGCGCATCGGCGGCTCGGGCGAGTACATCGCGCGAGCTTTCGAGACGCGCGTGCTCGATCTTTCGTCCGATGGTCAGAGCCTGGTGGGTCCGGTGCTGGCGACGGCCGCAGGCTCGACCGGTACCCTAACGGCAATCGACGACGAAAGCGCCAGCGCCACATCGATGAGCGAAGCGCTGCAGCACGCGGCCGGCAGGCTGCTCGACGGGGCCGCCGTCTCCGTTCGCGCGTGTCGTGACTCGCGCGCGGCGCTCCGGCCCGAGCTGACCGGCGCGCTCGACGTCGGGTTCAGCATCGATGGTGATGGCGTGCCTCACGACGTCGCCGTCAAAGGCGCCTCAGCCTCGGCCAACGACGAAGCGCTCAATCGCTGCGTCAAAATGGTGATCGAGGGCCTGCGTTTCCCGAGCGGGGCCACTGGGCGCGTCAAGATCGAGCGGCTCATCCAGTTACCGCCGACGCCCAAGTCTCTGGGCGCCCGTCGTTGCTCCGACGTCTCTGGCTTGCCCATGCCGCTGCGGCGCGGCGCCTGGTGGACGCGGCTCACCCAAAACCAACCGGCAGACGTGTACCTCCAAGCCAAGCGCCAGTGTGAGCTGGGCACCTGGACCGATCGGCGGGCCCTGCTCGAGCTGATGCTGCTTCGGGTCGATGGCGTAGGCCGCGTCGAGCTGGCGGAAAAGCTCGCCCTGTTGGGCGAGCCCGACGCGGCCGCCCTCTTGCGGCGAGAGGCGGTGCGGCGCGTCGCGACACCCGACGAGCTGGCCAGCGTGCGCCGGGCCCTGCTCGGCAGCGAGCGATACCCCGGCCTGCTCTTCGAAGAACGCTACAAAAACGCCGCCAATGATGGCGAGCGGCTGAACGTCGTGCGGCGGTTTCTCGAGCTAGCGCCGCACGATTCGCGACTGCGCCGCCAGCTGTTGGCCCTGTTGGAAGCGCTGCATCGCCCGGCAGAAATCGTGGAGCTAGCGCGGCAGCTCCGCAGCGACCCGTTCGCGGACGCGCTCTTGCTCGCCGACGCCGCCTCTGCGCTACACCGCGCCGGCGCCGAGCTGGAAGCGCGCCGCACCTTCGGCGAGCTTTCCGAGCGGGCCCCGAAAGATCCGTGGGTGCGCGGCCTGCTCGGCGATCGCCTGCGCGCCGAAGGTTGGTTCGACGACGCCACCGAAGCCTACGCAACGCTCGAAGAGCTCGTGCCCGACGACGCCCGCGCGACGCTCCGTTCGGCCATGGCCCACGCTGGCGCCGGACGCCTCGATATTGCCGAGCGGCTGCTGGCGCGCGTGGCCCGCACCGGCGGCCGCACCGGCGACGGCGAGCTCGGCGAGCTGGGCCGCCATTTGGGCCGAATCTTGGCCCAAGCTGCGCTCGTGAGCACCACGCGTCGGCCGTCCGACGACGAAGCGGCGCACCTGCGCCGTCTAGCCGGTGAGCTCGGTCGAGCCGACACGAGCAGCGTCGTGCTGGTGCAGGCCGAGGCCGGCGCGCCCGAGCTCGAGGTGCGGCTGCTGGGCGAAGGGACCGATAAGTCGCTGCGCGAGCCTGACATTGCCGCGCCCAGCTTGGGCCTGTACCTGTTTCGTACCAGCGCCTCGCAAGCGCCGCAAAAGCTCGTCGAGCGCCTGAACATCAGTGGCCCCAGCGCGCTCACGCCCGCGCGCCCGCTGCGCGTTCGCGTCGATGCGCTGGCCGCGACGAGCGGCAGCGACGCTCTCTTCACCCGTGAGCTTACCCTGCCGAGTGACGGCAAGGTGCTGGCGCTTTCGGCGCGGCTCTAGGGGGCCGCGACGGCGAATGACTTGGCCATGCGCGGGCCCTAAGGAAACGGCCCAAAATCGTCCAGCTGGGTCCTCTCGTCGACCCCGAGCATCAGGTTCAGGTTTTGCACGGCCTGACCGGCGCCGCCCTTGATCAAGTTATCGAGCGCCGAAAACACGCTGAGCACGCGCTGAGCGCCGTCCGCTGGCCCCAGCGTGAAGCCTACCTCCGCGAACGGCGACCCGCTGACGGCCACGACCTCGGGCAAGCGCCCGCGCGGTAGCCGTACGAATGGCTCGCCCGCGTAACGCCTTCGGTACCGCTCTTCGAGCTCGGCCTGGCTGGTGCTGGCCGGTACGCGCACGAACGAGGTCGCGAAAATACCCCGCGCGAGCGGCGCCGACACGGGCACGAAATGCAGCCCCGTCGAGCGCCCGCCGGCCGCCGCGAGCGCGGCGAGGATCTCGGGGGTGTGCGGATGCTCGAGCGGCTTGTAGGTTCGCAAGTTGTTGGCGCGCACCGGGTGGTGCGTCGTGGCGACTGGGACCGCGCCGGCGCCGCTGGAGCCCGTAATGCCCACCACGTCGACCGCGCCGGTGAGCAGGCCCGCCTCGGCTAGCGGCAACAGCCCAAGCTCGATGGTGGTGGCAAAGCAGCCCGGCGACGCGACCCAGCGCGCGCCGCGCAGCCGCTCGCGGTTGAGCTCCGGCAAGCCGTACACGAAGCGCCCGAGCAGCTCCGGCCGCGGGTGGGGGCTACCGTAGTAACGCTCGAACGACGCAGCGTCCGGCACCCGGAAAGCGCCAGACATATCGATGATGCGCGCGCCCGTGCGCTCGGCCGCAGCGACGATCTCCAGGCTGGCCGCCACCGGCAGCCCCATCATCACGACGTCGGCCCCCGCGATGGCCTCCGCGGCCGGCAGATCTTCGAAGACGAGCTCGGTTGCCCCTTCCAAGTTGGGATGCGCGGCGGCCACGTTTTGCCCGACATGATCTTTGGCTATGACCCGTAGCACCTCGGCCGCCGGGTGACGCAGCAGCCGGCGTAGCAGCTCGGCCCCGGCGAACCCCGAAGCTCCGAGCAACGCGACCTTGGCTTTGGCCATTGCCTCTAGCTTGGCGCCCACCGCCCGGCGCGACAACCCGGCCGCCCCGCGGCGCGCGGTTCAGCGCGCGATCATGCGGTTTTCGACGGGCGCGTATTTCTCGCCCCAGTCGGTGGGCATGATCACGCGTTGGATGCCGGCGATCGTGAGGCCGCGGGCCCTCCGGCGTTGCACCAGCTCGACCTCGACCGCGTCGAAGCGGCTCCACATGGCGGCCCGGCGAATCGCGGCGATCAGGTGATCCGAAGCGCGCGTCCCCAGATCCCGAATGTGCCCCGTCAGCACCACGCGCTTCAAGCCGCACACGTTCAAGATCCCGGCGATGCTGCTGGCGGCGGCGTCGAGCGCATCCATCAAAAACTGCGGCAGCTCTGGCCCCTGCGCGGCGCGGCAAACGTGGGCAAACGTCGGCTCGGGCTCGCCCGTCAACTCGGCCAAGCTCCGCACCAGCCAGGGCGCGGCCACCAGCGTCTCGAGGCAGCCGCGGTTGCCACAGCCGCACTGCCGCAAGTTGCCGGCGATGGGCGTGTGCCCGATCTCTCCCGTCGCCGGCACGTTGCCTTCGTAAGGGCGTTGCCCCATCACGATCGAGCCGCCCACGCCGTCGCCGAAGTCGACGAGCAAGAAGTCGCTGGCGCTCGCGCGCGTCCCGACCTCGGCCAAGGCCAACGCGCGACTCTCTTGAATCAAGCTCACCGGCGCGCGGAACACCTCGTACAGGGCCGCCACCAAATCGGAGCGCTCGCACCAATGCAAGTTCGCGCAGAACAAGATCTTGCCGCTGGTTTCGTCCACCAGACCCGGCACGCTCACCATCACGCCCCAGGGCCTGCGGATCGAGAGGGTGGCGGCGTGTTGGCGGAGGCGCTGGCGCCAGGCCGCTTCGCTGGTCGGGGTCTTGAACTCGACGTCCCAGTGCTCGTCGTCCGGCAGAGCGGCCGGCACGGCCGAGAGCCGCGTCCGCTCGACGCCCAGCTCGACGATCACCAGCCGGGCCGGGCTCTGCGATAGCCGCAGCTGTTTGCCGGGGCGCCCCACCGACGGACGGCCGCGCGCGACCTCATTGCTGCCCGTCAGCTCCTCCACCACCCCCGCCGATGACAGCTCGTCGATGATCTTGCCGGCCGTCGGCTGGCTCATGCCGGCGGCCTTCGCCAGCTCCGCGCGGGTCGCGACGCCTCGGCGCAAGAGCTGCTCGACCAGGCGAGCCTGGTTCGTCATCCGCAGAGACTTCGGAACAGCTCGCATTTACGTAACATAGTTACGTATTAGGGCTGCCGCTAGTCAACTTTCGGCGGAGCCGTGCTCACCGCTTCGCGCTAGCGATGACTTTGCGCCGCTTCGGGGGCGTCGCTGCAACAACGAAAGCCGGTCTCCGTCCCGTTGTAGTAGCGGTCGTGGGCGGTCTGCGCGGCGCGGCAGAAGTTGCGGCTCGGTTGCCAGTACGCGCCCTTCATCGCCGGCACGGCGGGGCCCTTCACGTCCATGGCGACGAACTCCTCCAAGTTGCCGGCCATGTCCATGACTCCAAACGGGCTCTTGCAGCGAGCAAACGAGCCGCCCGGCGCGCGCAGATCGCGCAGCTTGCCCTCCGGGCTCACCACGTCCAGCCGATCGGCGTTGCAGGCGCTCGCGTCGCGCGCAAACCCGTACGGGTACGGGCGCATCTCTTCGCCCTCGCAGGCAAAGTTCCACTCGCTCTCGCGGCACATCCGCTTGCCCTCGGCCGCGCACGCCTTCTCTCCGTGAGTGAAGCTCTTGTGGTTGGCGGGCAGCGTCTCGCCGGGCTCCGCGAACTCGGTGCGGTCGATACAGAAGCGCAGGTGCTTGCGCTCCTTCGATAAGCACTCGCTCGGGCCGTACTCGGCGCAGCGAAACTGCTCGTAGCGCCCCTTCGGGTCGAGGTACCTCTTACAGTTGAGCTGCACCTTCGGGCAATAGTCGCCCTCGACCAGCACCATGTTCTCACCGCACGTGGAGTCTGCGGGCGGCTCTTCGCGGGGCCGGTCTCGCAGCGAGGCGAGCGCCACGTCGCGCTCCTGCCCGATTACCGGTCCCGCTGCCGGTGGCGTCAGAGGCGCCGGTGCGTCCGTCAAGGGCGCGCCCTCTGCTCGCTGACAGCTGCTCAGCGCCAGCGCGCCGCCCGCGAGCAGTAGACAGCCCCGGGCCCAGAGCGTCTGCCGCGACAACGCGGCCGAGAGTCGGACGGCAAACGGCAAGCCCGGGACTTTTCAGAAATCCCGCCCCTCCGTCAACCCCAATTCACACCGGCTAGCCGACTCGAAACTTCGAACAGTCGCGCCAAAACATAGTAATATCCAATAGCTATGAATCTACATTTAACGTAGGTTCTAGGCGCAATTGGAGCTGCGCAATCGCCCGGCCGACCCTGCCTCGCGCCGCCTTCGCCGCTGACCGCCGCCGCTCGACCCCTGCCCCGCGCCGCCTTCGCCGCTGACCGCCGCCGCTCGCCGCTGACCGCCGCCGGTCGCCGCCGGTCGCCGGTCGACCCCGCCCCGGCCTAGCCGGTCACGGCGCCACAACACCGCACGCCGATTTGAATGTCTTTGAAGTAGTCGTCATGTGCCGTGGTCGCCGGCCGGCACCGATTGCGCGCCGGCATCCACCATCCGCCCTTGAGCGCGTTCCTGAACGGCTGATTGTTCTCGAAGCCTTCGCGCGCCACCGGCTCGTCCATGTTGCCGGTCATGTTCTCGACCCCGAACGGGCTGCGGCACTCGGGGCGGCCATCGGCAGGCTCGCGAAGGTCGCGCAGCACCTGCATCTTCGGGTTCTTCTCGAACAGGTCGGTTCGATCCTGATTGCAGACCGGCTTTCGCTCGTAGCCGTACGGGTAGGGCAACATGTCCTCACCCTCACACGCAAAGTTCCACTCGTTGTCGGTGCAGATGCGCTTACCTAAGCCCTGGCAGGTCTTGGTGGCGATGTCGTAGCTGGCCTGGTTGAGGGGCAGCTTCTCACCCGGCGGTGTGTACTCGCGGCGGTCGATGCAAAAGCGCATCGGTACCCGCTTGCCGATGCAGCGCGAGCGGGGTGAGTACTCGGCGCAGCGCGCGAACGGCAACGACGCGTCATCGAGCCAGCGGTTGCAGTCTTGACGAACGTCGGTGCAGTAGCTGCCTTCCACGAGCACCATGTCGCTCGGACACGGCGGCGGGGCCGGCGGCGGTAGCGGCGCCCGCACCGGCAGGGCCGCGACCAAGCTGGTCGTGGGCGGCATGCGCCGCTTGCTGCTCGGCGTCGAGCGTGCGCCCGAAACGGCCATACACAGGCCCGCCACGACCATCACCGCGCTGGCCAGCGGCCACTTCCGTAAGCCGCGCGCCCTAACGCGCGGCTTCGCGGTGGCTCGTGCCACCTCGGAAGCTTCGGAGCGTGAAGGCGCGGTCACCCCCGCAATTTAAGCATTCCCGAGCCGAAGGCGCACTTATTCGCGAATCTCGACCGCGGTGCCCTCGCCCATGTCGGTGCCTACATTGATGCCATGCCAGCCGGCAGGCACTGGAGGGTCCGTCCACAAGAACGCGTAACGGGCGTCGATGGGCGCCAAGTTGACGCAGCCGTGACTGCGCGCGGTCCCGAACACGTCGTGCCAGTAAGCGCCGTGTAGCGCGAAGCCGGCCGCGAAATACTGAATCCACGGCACGTCGCGCAGCTCGAAGTCGGACGCGCCGCGCCGCATGGTGATGCCGTACTCGGGATCACGCCCCTTTTTCACGTTGGCCAAGCGCCGCGCGTCGTCTTCCGAGAGGCGCGCGCCGCTGGCTTCGGCGGCCTTCAAGCGCTGCACGGTGGCCGCGGCCGCGCCCGAGCTCGGGGCCGCGTGCGCGCGCGTGCCACCCGAGACGCTGGAGTTCTCTTCCGAGTCCATGGCGGCCGCGATGTGCTTGCTGGTGAGCCGGAACGAGCCGCGCGGCGTTGACAGCGTCGTCTTCGGATCGCCCAGGCGATCGCGGCCCGAGGAGATCAAGGTGGCGAACACCGGCTTCTTGCCTTCGTACAGCACCAGCGCTTGCTGCCTGATCGAGATATCGATCCATTTTTCGCCCTTTTCGGCGGGCGCTGGCAGCACGCTCGGAGCCTCGGCCACGGCCAAATCGCGCCCGCGGATCCAGACCGTTTTGTCCTTGAGCGTCTGATAGTAGCGCTCGCCTGCTTTGATGCGAGCCTTGCCCGACAGCGGCACCACGGCCCGAAATGGCAGACGCTCGTCGGCGCGCGCTTCGTCCTTGCCTTTGATCAGCTTGAACGTCTTGGCGTCTTGGGTGTTCACCCAGCCGAGGGGCAGCGTGAGCTTGGGCGTGAGCACCACTCCGTGGAAGGGCGAGCCCGTGTCCGGTTTGAGCTTGGTGGTCGGCACGAGCCGCATGTCCACCGTGACGGCGAAGCGGCGGGACAGGCCGTCGCTCTCGCTGTTGAAGGCGCCGATCAGCGACAGGCCCGTCTTGCGGCGCACCCGATCGGCGAAGATCGCATACTCGGGCACCTCGTAACCCGAGACGTTCGGGATCTGGCGCCCGCCCTCGAGCCACCAGGGCAGCGGATCATTCGGGCTTTGACCGCCGAAGAGCTCGTTTTCACTCAGCTCGGTAGATACCCGAAATCCGGCGGGTAACTTGCCGCCGGGCAGGGCCGCGCCGCGCGCGTCGAGTGGCACGTCGTTGGCGCCCAAAATCACCTTCTGCACCTCGGCGCGGTTCTGCTGGAACCACTCCAAGTGCTCGGCCAGCTTGAACTCGCTCTTCTCTTGCTCGCTGCGCGAGGGCGCGCGCAGGTACTGCGGGGAGGTGGCGCGCACGAAGCCGTATTTGTACGGCATGGGCCGGCTGAGATCGGGGCGCCGCGACGCCGCGCGCAAGAGCGGCGCGTTCATGTCGATGCTGGCTTCGTCGGTGCAGACGTGGCCCATCGGATAAACGCGGTACCACTTGCCCTTGCAGCCCCGGCCGGACACCGGCTCCGGATCGCGCGGCACGGTGCCACCGAGGCGGATGTAGCCCAGCTTGCGAGAGCCGACGTCGGGCAGCTTGTACACGGTGGCCGCGATCACCAGCGACCCGATCTTCGGCGAGTCCTTGGGGGCTTCGGTGTCGAGCTCACCGTGATCGACGGTGGGCCCCACTGCCACGGGGCCGCCCGCCGAGGGCGCGGACGACGCGGCGCCGCGCGCTTGCTCCACCGCGTTCGAGCGTTTGCAGGCGGGCGCTAGGGCAGCGAGCGTCAGCAAAATGGCGAGAGGGACGGAACGCGGCAAGGCGCGCGTGTCTTACCCAAGCCCGCCGGTTGCCTCAACCCCGATGCGCGCCTTCCAGCTTACCCTCGAGCAGGGCGTACAGGATGGCCACGGCCGAATGCAGCCGATTCTCGGCCTGATCGAAGATCACCGAGCGCGGTCCGTCGGCTACCTCGGCCGTCACTTCTTCGCCGCGGTGCGCGGGTAAGCAGTGCAAGAAGATGGCGTCCGACTTGGCGCGCTCCATCAAGGCGGAGGTGATCTGATAGGGGCCCAGCGCCGCGTGACGGGCCGCTTTGGTGTCGTCCGAGTCGCCCATCGACAGCCAAACGTCGGCGTACAGGGCGTCGGCGTCGCGCACCGCTTCTTCGGGGTCGACGGTTTGCAGCACTTCCGAGCCGGACTTTTTGGCGACGGCGCGCGCCTCTTCCACCAGCTCTTCGGCGATCTGGTAGCCGGCGGGAGCGGCGATGGCGAAGTCGGTCCCGGCCAGGGCGGCGGCTTGCATCAAGCTGATGGCCACGTTGTTGCCGTCGCCCACGTACGCCACCTTGCAGCGGTCGAGCGGGCCCCGGTGCTCGGCCAAGGTGAGCAGATCGGCGATGCTCTGACAGGGGTGGTGCCCGTCGGTGAGCGCGTTGATGACCGGGATGCTGGCGGCAGCGGCCAGGCGCTCGACGTCTTCGTCCTTGAAGGTGCGGATCACGAAGGCCCGCGCGAAGCGGCTAGCCACGCGCGCCGTGTCTTCGATCGTCTCGCCGCGGCCGAGCTGGATGTCGTTCGCGCCCAGCGTAACGGGCGTGCCGCCCAAGCGCGCGACGGCCGTCTCGAACGAAATGCGCGTGCGGGTCGACGGCTTGTTGAAATACAGGCACACGCTTTCGCCGGCCAGAGCCGAGCGGCGAGCGTGCGGCTTGGCCTTGAACTTGGCGGAGCGCGCCAGCAAGTACTTCAAATCCGCTCGACTCAAATCGCTAGTCTTGAGAAAGTCCTTCATCGCAGCCTCAGAGCGGCGGAACCCTGCCCATGGCCCTGATCGATTGCAAGTTTTTCTCCGAAACGCTGGGAATGTGCAGCTCGCTCCGCGTCATCTTGCCCGAGACGACCGAGCGACGCATCGGCGAGCTGGGCGTGAGCCGCGCGGCTCAACCGCAGTTTCGCGGCCATCCAACGCTGTTTCTGCTGCACGGCCTGTCCGACGACGAGTCCATCTGGACGCGCGCCACCAACGTGGAGCGCTACGCTGCGGCCCTGGGCCTGGCGGTGGTGATGCCGAACGTGCACCGCAGCTTCTACAGCAACATGGCGCACGGCTACCGCTACTGGGACTTCGTGAGCCGCGAGCTGCTCGAGAAGGCTCGCGCTTTCTTTCCATTGTCGCACGCGCGCGAGGACAACTTCGTCGCGGGGCTGTCGATGGGTGGGCACGGCGCGTTCAAGCTCGCCCTCAGCTTGCCCGAGACCTTCGCCGCCGGCGCCAGCCTGTCGGGGGTGGCCGACGCGGCCGCTTTTCGCGAAGCGCGCGCCGTCGATTTCCGGCTCATCTTCGGTGATGGCGGGCCCGAGCGCGGCTCCGAGCACGACCTGTTTCACCTCGCGAGCACGCTGGCCGCTTCGGCGCGGCCGAAGCCCCGGCTCTTTCAATGCTGCGGCACTGAAGATTTCTTGCTGGCCCAGAATCACGCCCTGCGTGCGCATCTCGAGCCGCTCGGCTTCGACTACCTCTACGAAGAGGGCCCCGGGCTCCACGACTGGGCCTATTGGGACAAGATGATTGCCCGAACGCTGAGCTGGCTCGCCATCGCCCCCTGATTCGGCATCGACCTGGTACCGGTTCCGGATCGGGATGCTAAGCTAGAAGCATGCGTAAAGGATGGCTCGCGCCCGCAGCTTCGGCCCTGTTGTTCGCAGGGTGCATGGTCGACGGGACCGCGGAGCCTGGCACCACTCCGGTCGATTCTGGAACCGGTTTCAGTGGCAGCAGCTCGACGAGCCAAGCCGGCACGGCCAGCAACCTGCCGAGTGCCGGCACCACTTCTACGACCGAAGGCGGCAGCAGCAGCGTCGGCATGGCCGGCAGCGGCAGCAGCAGCGCGGGCTCGCCGGCGGCGGGCGGCAGCCCTGCAGGTGGCGCGGGCGGCGGTAGCGCCGGCACCAGCACCAACGTGCCCATCGAGGGCGGCAGCGGCAACGCCGAGACGAACCCCGGCAAGGGCACCGGCTTCTTCCCCGCGACCATCCTGCCCAGCCACGCCAAGACCGCGTACACGACGTGGAAGACCAAGTACCTCAAGACCTGCAGCGGCAACCGCTTCCGCGTGGCGTTCAACGCCGACGAGACCGTGTCCGAGGGCATCGGCTACGGCATGCTGCTCACCGTGGGTCACGGCGATCGCACCGAGTTCGACGGGCTGTGGGCCTTCTACAAATCGCGCTCCACCGGCGGTCTGATGGGCTGGAAGGGCAGCGGCTGCGACAACACCTCGGACCCCAACTCGGCTTCCGATGGTGATCTGGACGCCGCCATGGCCCTCTTGCAAGCCTCTTGCAAGTGGGGCGGCACTTACTTGACCGAAGCCACCACGCTCATCGCCACCATCAAATCGAAAGAGACCATCGAAGGCGGCGAAAATTACCTGAAGCCTGCCAGCTCCGGCCTCGACAGCTGCCAAAACGTCTCTTACGCCTCGCCCGCCTACTACCGTGCGTTCGCCAAAAAGAAGCCGGACCAAGCGGCATTCTGGAACAAGCTCGCCACCGATAGCTACACGCAGCTGACGCGCACCCGTAACGCCTCGACCGGCTTGGTCCCCAACTGGTCCAACATGAGCGGCAGCCCCGGCTGCGGCGGCTACGCCAACGCCGACCGCTACGGCTACGACGCCGCGCGTACGCCTTGGCGCGTGGCCGTCGACTACGTCTGGAACGGCACGCCGGCCGCCAAAGAATGGCTGGACAAGCTGGTCACCTGGGTCGACGGGCCCGGCGGCGGCATCACCGCCATCGGCGACATGTACACGCTGAGCGGCACCAAAGAGAGCCCGAACCACAACTCCACGTTCACCGGCGCGTTCGCGCTGGCCGCCATGTCGCAGAGCCAGGCCAAGGCCGACATCTACGGCAGCGCCTTCCGCGCCATTTCCGACGGCACCTACTACGAAGAATCTCTGCGCGCCGTCTACATGCTCCTGGCGTCCGGCCTGTTCCTCAACGTCTGCAACTGAAAGTGTCGCGCGCCGGAACCCCGGCTTGACCCCAAGCGGCTCGGGAACTTAGCCTCCCGGGCCCCATGGCAAATCCGACAGCGACGCTCAGCACATCCCTAGGTGACGTGGAGATCGAGCTCTTCACGGACAAGATGCCGCTCACGGCTGGCAACTTCATCAAGCTCGCCAAGGCTGGCTTCTACGACGGCCTGCATTTCCACCGCGTCATCAACAGCTTCATGATTCAGTTCGGTTGCCCGCACAGCCGCGACGCGAACAGCCCGCGCGCCGGTACCGGCAACGGCCCCGACGGCACGATCAAGGACGAGCACCCGGCCGACGCCAAGCTCTCCAACGAGCCTGGCACCCTCTCGATGGCCAACACCGGCCGCCCCGACAGCGGCAGCTGTCAGTTCTTCATCAACACCGTCCACAACCACTACCTCGACTGGTTCACGCCCGGCGCTTCCAAGCACCCGGTGTTCGGCAAAGTCATCAAGGGTATGGACGTCATCAAGAAGATCGAAACCACGAAGACGGGCGCTGGCGATCGCCCGGCCACCCCCATTCAGATGGTCAAAGTCACGGTCCACGAAGCCTAGTTTCTTGCGCGCCTCTGGCCCGTCGCGCCTCGGTGGCAGCGGCTGCTCCAGCCGTTTCGTGGATCCGGTGACACTGTAGGTGCGGCGGCGAGCCTGATTTGAAAGCGTTGTTATCAACCGCTCGCCGCGCGACGAGCTCGAAGGTACTGCGCCATTTACGTGGGCAAGCTTTGAGCTGTCAGGCCTAGGCTGTAACATTCGAGAGAAGCGTGAAACCGGCTTCCCTCGCCCCGCCTGTCATGACCCCGCACGAAATCGGCGCCGGTCACGTGCTCGGCCGCTATGAGCTGCTGATGCCGATCGCGGCGGGCGGCATGGCCATGGTTTGGGCCGCTCGCCTCAAGGGAACGCGGGGCTTCCAAAAGATCGTCGCCGTAAAGACGATGCTGCCGAAGCTCAGCGAGGACGAGCAGTTCGAGAAGATGTTCCTCGACGAAGCCTCCCTGGCGTCGAAGGTGCGTCACCCCAACGCCGTGGAAATCCTCGACTTGGGCGAGCAAGACGGCGTGCTGTTTCTAGCCATGGAGTGGATCGACGGCGTTCCGCTCAACCAGCTGATGAAAGCGGCCAAGCAGAAGGGCGGCGTGCCCACGACCGTGGCCGCTCGCATCGTGATGCAGGCGTCGGCCGGCTTGCACGCCGCGCACGAGCTGACCGACGGCAAGGGCAAGCTGATCGGGCTCGTCCACCGCGACATCTCGCCCCAAAACATCTTGGTCACCTTCGGCGGCGTGGCCAAAGTCGTGGACTTCGGCGTGGCGAAGGCGACGGCGCTGGGCGACGGCGCGACGCAAGCGGGGCAGCTCAAGGGCAAGGTCAGCTACATGGCGCCCGAGCAAGTTCGCGGCGAAGGCATCGATCGCCGCGCCGACGTGTTCGCGATGGGCATCGTGCTGTACGCGCTGACTACCGGAAAGCACCCCTTCCGCAAGGAGTCCGAAGGCGCCACCCTATTCGCGATCACCGCGCCCGAGCCGGTGATCCCGCCGCGCAAATTCCTCCCCGATTATCCGCAAGCGCTTCAAGACGTGCTGCTGAAGGCGCTCGAGAAAGATCGCGACCAGCGCTACGCCAGCGCCAGCGAGCTGCTCAAAGCGCTCGACAAAGCGCTGCCCCCCGCCGCGCGCGGCTCGGACGAAGAGGTGGGCGCGTTCGTGCTCAGCTTGTTCGGGGAGCAACGCAAGCAGTCTCAGGCCGTCTTGGCCGACGCCCTCGAGCGCGCCGACAAGCACCAGCTCTCCTCGAATAGCTCCCACAAGTTCACCGAGTCCACGCTGAGCGGGCAATCCGGCGTGAGCGCCCTGTCTACGGTCGGAGTCGCCGCCAGCCTGGCGCCGCCCAAATCCCCGACCGATCTCGACCTGGCCCTCGCCGGGCAGGACGGCAAGCGTTTCATCAAAATCGGGATCGTGGCCGGGCTAGGCGTGATCGGCGCGCTCGCGCTGGCGTTGTTCCTGAGCGCCAAGCCCGGCGAGCCTAGCGAGCCCTCCAAAGCGGCGCCCTCGGCCGCGGCCGCCAGCCAGGTTCCAAAGCCCGTCAGGGCGCCGGCCATCGACTTGAGTGCGCTGCCCGTAGAGCCTGCGCCGGCCGCCACCTCGCATAGCGAGGAGGCTTCCAGCGCGCACAACACGACGGCGCGCAAGGTGCCAGGCGGAGCCGTCGGCGTTCGGCCCGCGCCTGGCGGAGCCGTCGGCGTTCGGCCCACGCCCGTTACGCCCGCGCCCGCCAAATCGGCGCCGCCCGCCGTCGCCCCCAAAGCGTGGAAGCACGACCCAGGCTTTTAGCCGAGCATCGACTCTCGTGCGGAGCATACAAGATTCCTAGCGCCCCTCGGGCGAGGCCGAGCAGATTTTGCCCGACCGGGTAGCCCCTCTGCCCTGAAAAGTCGGTTCGGTGTCGAACTGACTTTTGCGACGCGAAGAGGGCTCGTGCGGTGAAAAGTCAGTTCGGTGTCGAACTGACTTTTGCGACGCGTGCGAGTCAGTTCGGTGTCGAACTGACTTTTGCGACGCGTGCGAGTCAGTTCGGTGTCGAACTGACTTTTGCGACGCGTGAGAGGCAATTGGCGGCCCCCCAAAAACCGAGCGGGCTTTGGCCCGAGAAGGCGGCTGCGCGGTCGGGCTCAGAACGCGCCGCGCAGCTCGGCGCCCAAGGGTGAGTTGGCCGTCAGCGGCAGGCGCGGCAAAAGCTGCAAGCGCACGGCGGCCGCGTCCACGGCGGGTTGCTTCTTTTTCCTTTGAAAATACAGGAGCGCGCCCGCCGTACCGACGGCCGCGACACCAACGCCGAGCGTTACCTGGGCGCCGTAGTGGTAGAACTTGAGGTCGTCGTAGCTCGACTGCTTGGACGGCGGACAGTGCTTGCCGCCCGCGCCGCATGCGTCCTCTAGCTCGCCAAGCGTGCTTTGCCGCAGGCCGAACAGAACGCCCGAGCCAATCAAGCTAGCGACACCGAATCCGCCGATCACGAAGGGCACGACCTTGCTCGGCGGCTTCTCGGCGGCGGGTTGCGGGCCCGCGACCCGCTCCACTTCTGGTGGTAACTCTTCGAGCACGACCTCGAGCTTGCTCGTTTCTTCTTCCGCGAGGATGATGTTGGCTTCGAACGGCTTACGGTTGGGCGCCTTGGCCGTGATCGCGTGGGGACCGGGGTCTAGCGGAACCTCGACCCCGACCGAGCTGTCGCCCACCGCCACGCCGTCCAGCTCGATGGCAGCGGCGTTCGCGCCCGCGCCGCGCGCGATGACCAGCTTGGGAATGCGAGCGCGCAGCTTGTTCACGTTGCCCTCGACCTCGGCTTTGAAATCGGGGCCCACCTTGTCGGCGTCGGCCAGCGCTAGCTCGTAGCCGCCCAGGGCCGCCACCAAACGGCCGAGCCCCTCCTCGCACACGGCGATGTGGAAGCGCACTTGCGGCGTCATTCGCACTTGGCCGACCTCGCGGAACGCCTGCAGCGCCGCCGTCCAATTCTTGGCCTGCTCCAGCTCGGTGGCTTGCTGAAACTGCGCGCGAGCCTTCTTCAGCTCAGCCGCGTCTTGCGCGAACGCGGGGGCGTGTCCGCCCAAGAGCGCGAAGGCGAGAGCAACGACGGAGACGCAACGACGCGAGCTCAAGCCTCCAGCTTATCACCGCGCGTGGAAGGTAATTCCCCTTTACCTTAGGGGCGCAACGCTTCCGCGTTCAGCACGCATTGCGTCGTCGCACCTTCGACTACCTTGCGCGCCAAGAGCGCGCGGGCGCCGTCTCGCGTCTCGCGTCTCGCGTCTTCACGCGGGGCAAGCGCGCGTGAGCCGCACCAAAAGGCGACGTTCGAAGCCGCTCGCGCGAGCGCGCCACTACGAAGGCCGCGATTGCGGCAGACGCTCTGCAGTACCGGTGATACCTTCGAGCGTGCCCTTGATGTACCGCAAGCCTCGAGCGCGCGTGGCCCAGTGGCTCGCGCCGATTTGCCTGGGTGCGTCGCTGGTCGCTCTCACGGTGGCGGCTTGCAGCGTGCCGGAGTTCGAGTTTCCGCCGCCACCCGTGGCCGGCGCGGCCGGCGACGGCAGCGGGGTCCCCACCCCGACCGACCCTTGCGAGAACAAGCAATTGGACGCCGAGACCGGCGAGACGGACTTCGACTGCGGGGGCGCCTGCGCTCCGTGCGGCGTCGGCCAACACTGCCTCGACGGGCCCGATTGTGAGGCCGAGCTGCTTTGTCACGACGAGACCTGCATCGGCCCGGGCTGCACGAACGAGGTCCAAGACGGCCTGGAGACGGACGTCGACTGCGGCGGAGACAGCTGCATGCCGTGCATCACGGGGCAGACGTGCGGCGTGGACGCCGATTGTGCGAGCGGGGTGTGCGTGGACGCCGAATGCCAGGCGCCGGCTTGCGACGATCAAGTCACGAACGGCAAAGAGACCGGGCTCGACTGCGGCGGCGCTTGCGATCCCTGCCCGGGTGACGAGCCCTGTCGGAGCGGCAAAGACTGCCTGAGCGGCGAGTGCAACGACGAGGTCTGCGGGACGGAATGCCAAGACGGCTTCGCCAACTGTGACAAGCTGAACGACAACGCCTGCGAGATCAACACGCGCACGGATCTCGATAACTGCGGATTTTGCGAGAACGCCTGCGAGTTGCCGCACGCCACCGCCGAGTGCAGCGCGGGCGAGTGCCGCATCAAGACCGACGGCTGCGACGCCGGCTTCATGGATTGCAACGGCCTGCCCGACGACGGCTGCGAAGTCGACTTGAAGACCAACAAGCTCAACTGCGGCGCTTGCAACAAGGTGTGCCCGGACCTGAACGGAACGCCCAGCTGCGAGGCGGGGCTGTGCCAGATCAGCTGCAACGACGGCTTCGAAGACTGCGATGGCTCGACGGACAATGGCTGCGAGATCAACGTCAACGCCAGCAGCAAAAATTGCGGCAGCTGTGACAAAAAGTGCCCCGCCGCCGCGGGCTACAGCGCCTACTGCAAAGACGCCGTGTGCGGCCAGACCCTGTGCGCCGCCGGCAAGGGCGACTGCAACGGCGAGCTGCCCGACGGCTGCGAGATCAACCTCACGAACGACGTCAACAACTGCGGCGACTGTGGCCACGTCTGCGTGGCGAACAACGCCAAGGTAGCCTGCGTCAACAGCCAGTGCGTGATCACGAGCTGCGAAGGTAGCTTTGCCGACTGCAACAAGGCCACCGCCGACGGCTTCAAAGACGGCTGCGAAGTCGACACCGACTCGAACACCAGCCACTGCGGCGCCTGCGGCAAGGCGTGCAGCATCGCCAATGGTACGGCCAAGTGCCAGGCCGGCTCGTGCGAGGTGAACAGCTGTAGCGGCACCTTCCGCGATTGCGACGGCGACCCAAAGACGGGCTGCGAGATCAACATCGCCAATAACACCAAGAACTGCGGCGGCTGCGGCAACCTGGGCACCGACTGCAGCACCAAGTACGCCAACGCCAGCGCCACCTGCTCGGGCAGCGCCTGCACGGCGGCGATGTGCGACGCGGGCTACGGCGATTGCGACACCAGCCGTGGCAACGGCTGCGAGAGCAACACGACCAACGACGAATTCAACTGCGGCGCCTGTGGCATGGCCTGCTCGACGGCGGGTAGCGCCCACGTCAGCTCGAACGATTGCGTGAACAGCCAGTGCGCGCCAATGTGCGCGGGCAGCTACCTGACCTGCGACAACAACAAATTCAACGGCTGCGAAACCGACAGAACGAGCGACGAAAGCAACTGCGGGGCCTGCGGGACGGTCTGTAACAACGGCTCGGCGTATCACACCTCGAGCAACGACTGCACGGGCAGCGCTTGCCACCCCGAGTGCACGGGCACCTACGGCGACTGCGACAGCAGCCGCACCAACGGCTGCGAGGTCGACACGGCCGTGAGCGCCAGCAACTGCGGCGCGTGCGGTACCGTGTGCGACACCAGCGCGAGCGCGCACGTCACCAGCAACCCCTGCCAGGGCAGCAGCTGTCAGCCCAAATGCAGCGGCCTATTCGGAGACTGCGACGACACGCCCAAGAACGGCTGCGAAACCCCAACCGCCAGCGACCCGAAGAACTGCGGCGGCTGCGGCGTCGTCTGCGGCACGTTGAACGCGAGCCCCACCCCCAGCTGCGCGGCGGGCAAATGTACCCCCTCGTGTACCGGCAAGTACACCAGCTGCAAGAACCCGGAGCTCGGGTGCACCACGCTCCTCGGCACCACCAGCGACTGCACCAAGTGCGGCGAAGCCTGCGTCAGCCCCACCAAGTTCTGCGACCCGGGCGGCTGCGTCGACCACCGCGACATCAAGGTGGTGGGCAGCGTGGGCTGGGTCGCCGGTTGGGACGGCACGAGCAGCGCCATCGCCGAGATCAAAAAATCGCACACGTTGGTGAACCCATCGAGCGGTGGCGACTTCAACCGCATGCTGCTGGTGGCGGTAACAGCCACCGACAACTACACCGCGGCCGAGAACATCAGCGTCAAATACGCCGGCGTGACCATGGCGCTCGCCGTCGAGCAGATGGACACGAACAAGCACTCCTACGCGGGCATCTACTACCTGCTCGACGCCCAAATGCCCGATACGGGCGGCACGGTGTGGGCCTCGTTTGGCGGCAGCAACACCTGGGGCCACGCCGGGATGAACGTGGTCGAGCTGAAGAATGCCATGCAAGTGGCGCCCATCGCGACCTCGGGCACGAAGGGCGACACGGCCTGCGGCGGCAGCACGTCGCGCGGCGCCAGCGTGACGTTCAACCAAGCCGGCTCACTGGTCTTCGGGGTGATGGGCGCGCGCGGCGCGACCGCTATCTCGAATACGGATGACACCAACACGTACTCTGCGGTGCAGACGGGGCCCGACCGCATGGCCATTCTGGGCGCCTACGCCATCGCCAACTCGACCTATTCAATGACCTGGACGATGGCCAATTGCTTCAACAGCGCCGCGGCCATGGTCGCGGTCAAACGCCTGAACTGGAACTGAGCATCGCGGGGCCGTCGCGCAGCTGCTGGCTTCGCGCCGTTCTGCTCGCTCGGCGTTAGGCCTTGGGCGGCTCGGAGCGGCGCCCGGGGACGATGCTGCCGGTGAGCGGAGTCTTGAACGAGCTCTGCGGCGTTTCGGTCGCGCTGGGGAAAGGCGCAGCTGCGGGCAAGGGCGTGGGCGCAGGGGGCGGCGACGAGGGCATGCTGGGCGGCAGCGTCGAGCGGCGGCCAGGCTCGGGCGGCGGGATGGAGCGCAGGGAAGCCGGCCCCTCCAGGTACAGCTCGCTTTCGTGGTACATGTCGACGGCGCGCGCCAAGAAAATCTTGATGACGGCGGCGGTGGGGACGGCCAAGAGCACGCCCAAGAAGCCGAAGATCTGCCCGCCGACGAACAGCGCGATCAGCACCCACATGTCGGGTAGCCCCACCGATTTACCCATGACTCGCGGCGCGATCACGAAGCCTTCCAGCGTTTGCACGATGGCATAGGCGATCACCACGCCCACCAATTGACCGGGGTGGTAACCGCCCAAGAGCGACATCAAAAGGCCCGAGCTGAGCGCGAAGGCGCTGCCCAGGTAGGGAATGAAGCTCAGCGCGCCGGCGATGACGCCGATGGGCAGCGCCAACCTTACGCCCAAGGCGGCGTAAGCGCTGCCGTACAGCACGGCCATGATGCCCATGACCGTCAGTTGACCACGCAAGAAGTGGCTCAGGGCGGCGTCGATTTCTCGCGCATACTCGGTGACGACCCGTCGGTAGCGACGCGGTAGGTGTCCGCGCACCGCCGCCGTGATGCGATCGAAGTCGTTGAGCAGGTAGATGGACAGCACCGGCACCACCAGCGCCGCGACGACCGAGCCGACGACCGAGAAGCCGCCCGCCACCACCGCGCTCAAGATACCCCCGGCCGGCGCCAGCATGGATGAGACCACCGAGTTGGCGTTGGCGCCGAGGCGCTCCATCCACTCGGTGGTAGTGTGAGGCACCTTGATGCCGTGCGCCGACAGCCACGGATCGGCCGACAAGATCAGCGCGGAGATTTTGCCAGGCAGCTCGCTGGCGACGGTCGCGACGTCGCTGGCGACGGTCGGTAACACCAGGGCGATGAACGTGGCGAGCGAGCCGAAGAGCACGAACAACACGATGGCGATTCCGGCGGGGCGCGGGATCTTCCAGGCCTCGAAGCGATCGATGACCGGATCGAGGACGTACGCGATGGCGAAGGCCAAGAACAGCGGCGTTAGGACGGAGCGCAGCTCGTAGACCAAGTACCCGGTCGCCGCCACGCCGAGCACGACGTAGAACTCCCGAGGAAGCGCGATCTCTCTGCGCGGCGTTTCGTCCACCAAACGGCTATAGCGGCGGGCACGGTGCGGCGCAATCCGGATGACCGGACCTGGGTCACGCCCCCGGAACGCGGGGCTTCTGCCTTCTGCCTCAGGGACAGTCGCCCGGATCGGCGATGGAAGTGCGTATCGTGAAGTGCGACTCGATGGTGTGCCGCTCGGCGAAGAAGAAATGCAGTGGGTACTGCCCTCCCCGCACCAGGCCTGCGGTGCCCGCGAACTCGTCGAGCGCCACGCTGGCCGAGAGGCTGCTGTGCAGGCCGCCCAAGTCGATCGCCAACTGACGGTTGATGAAGACCCACATGTCATCATCGCCCGAGAACGAGAACACTTCGCCGCCGCGGTACTCGAAGGTGGTGCTCGCGGCGAGGGTGAAGTGAAAGTTGTTGGCCCTGCCCTCGTTGCCGAGCAGCTGGTCGTCGATGGGAAAGAACGTGCCGTCGTCGTAGCTGAACAGCCCGTCTTCTTGCGCGGGCTGCAGCTGAAGGTCGAGCGGCATCGAGAGGTTGAGGGGCGCGTCGTGGAACCAGGAAGCGAAATTGGCCGCACCCGAGGTCGTGGGCGTGCTGGGGCGGCCGGCGTAGACGGGCGTGTCGTCGTCGCCCAACGAGCGCGCCACGATGCCCACGTCGAGGCCTGAGCGGTAGCTCGCTTCGAAGTCTGGGTGAGTCAGCGGCGAGAAATCGCGGACGATGCCGCGGAGCTTGGGCGGCGCAGGCAACGGCGCGTCGCACTTGCTCCAAGCTCCTTTCTTGCACGTCTCGTGGCCGGCGCCGCACACGCTGGAACAGTCGCGCTGCACGAGCGGCACCTGACAGGCCTGCCAGCTACCATCGATGCAGCTCTCGAGGCCATCGGCGCATCCGTCGTTGCAGCTCCGCGTCACGACCGGCACCTCGCACGGGCTCCACAGCCCCGCGCTGCACACCTGCGAGCCCGTACCGCAGCCGTCTTGGCAACTGCGCTCGGCGCCTTCGTCTGGGCAAAGCTGTGGTGTCGCGAGCTCGGTGCGGGCCCCGCAGGCTCCGGCAATGAACGCCAGAAGCGCGACCGTGACGCTTCGAGCGAGCAGCCTCTGCAACACCCACGGATTGTTGACAGACCTGGGGCCGCGAGCAAGCTCGATCGGATTGGGAAGGCCTTTTACACGGAGCCGCCGCGGCGGCCCGCGGCGCTACCGAAACAGCTCGGCCCGCGGCTCGGCCCACCCCGGTACCCAGCGCGGGCAATCTTCGAGCGCGGGTGGCGCCGGCAGCGGCAGGTCGGCAAAGTCGAGCCCAGACCCGCGATCGTAGCGCAAATCGCCCGCGATTTTTCCGGAGGCCGAGACGTACGGCAAGCGCGCAAAGCGCAGCATCGCCCGAAAGCGGCAGTCGGTCTCCCGTAGTCGGGCGAGCGCGCTCACCTCGGTGCTGTACGCGCTGAGCCAGCGCACCCCACCATGATTGGCGCGCGTGAGAACGGTGACGGGGGCCGATGGCTCGACGTCCATGCCTGCCTTGCAGTCGTTGGCCGGGCCGGGGCCGAGGGCCACGCTGGCTCGCAGCACTCGGTACACGCCCGCTTGCTCGCCGGCCACCAAGCCCTCCCAGCACGTTGGGTTGGCCGGCATGGGCGTCGTCGCCACGTCCAACACCGTGAGCGCCGGAAAGGCGGCTTGGGTTGCCTCGCGCAGCGCCGCTTTGGCGCGCGTGGATGCCAGCCCGAACACCAACGGCACCGCCAAAGCGGCCGCCAGGGTCACGCGGATGCGCGTCGAGGGCGACGTTCGTTTTGCGACCAGGAGCGAGAGCGCCGTGACCGCCAAGAGCGTGAGCCGGCTCGTCATGCTCACGAACGGCAGGAACCAGCAAAGCAGCAAGACGGCCGTGAGCAGCACCCAGAGCAGCACCTTGAGCCAGCGCCGCTCGAGCGCCTCGGCCACGACCGGGATGGCGATGGCCCACCACGATGGCTCGATGATGAAGATGCTGTCGCCGTAGAACCACCGGCCCGAAACCGGCCAGAACGGATGCACGCCGTAGTTGTTGCCTAGATCCAGGCACAGGTGCAGCACCACGCCGGCCAGCGCGAGCCCCACGAGCAGCCGCCGATCGGCCGGCACGGCGTCGGCATTTCGTCGCGAAAACCAGCGCCAGATCGCGAGCCCCAAGAGCCAGGCCCCCAGCGCAGACAAGAGCAACGTGTGGGTGTGCCCACGGTGATGGAGCAAGCTGCCCAGCGGCCGCGGCCGGGTGATCCACGTGTAGACGATGTCGACGTCGGGTAGGTTGTTGGCCAGCGCCGAGACGAAGTACGCCGCCGCCCGCAGCGACGCGCGGCTTTCACGGCGCGCCACGCAGACGGCTTCGGCAACCAGCATACCTGCCAGCGCGTGAGTGACGTTGTCCACGCGTCGCTACTCTTCCTCCGCGAGCCGAAAGCGGCCCGCGTACACCGTGAACCCGCCGCCCCGCGCAAACCCTACCAGAAGAACGCGAAACCGCTCGGCCAGCTCGATGGCGAGGGAGCTGGGGGCCGAGACGGCGACGAGGCCGGGTACGCCAGCCGCCACGGCCTTTTGCACGAGCTCGAAGCTGGTACGCCCGCTCACGACCAAGAGGTGCTCCGAGAGCGGCAAGAGGCCGTCCAAAGCCGCGCGCCCCAGCACCTTGTCTACCGCGTTGTGGCGCCCCACGTCCTCGCGCGTCACCACGAAGCGGCCCTCACGCGTGACGAGCGCGGCTGCGTGCAAGCCGCCCGTGCGAGCAAAGGTAGGCTGATGCTCGGGCAACTCTTTCATGACGTTCGCCAGCACCGAGCGCAGAAAGCGCGTTTCGGTTTCGACCGGGGTGAGGCGCGCGATCAGGTCTTCGATCTCGTCGCGCCCGCACACCCCGCACGCGGCGCTGCTGAGCGTGCCGCGCTTCACCACGCGCGCCCGCGCCTGGCCCCGTGGCGCGTGCCCTTCGGCCAGCAAGAAGCCCGCGCTGAGCTCGGCGTCGTGGCCCGGCGTCCGCATCGTGATGGCCAGGGTTTCTCCGTCGAGTTGGATGGCAAACGGCGCTTCGACCACGACGTCTTCGCGTCGCTCTCGCGCCGTGCCGTCGCCCCGCACTTGCAGCGTCGCAAACATGGCGATGGCGTCCCTCTCCGCCGACTCGCTCACGGCGCCCGCTCGATTCGCACCGCGGTGTTGTAGTCCGGTTCGCCCGATGCGGGGTCGTATTTCCGCCCCAAGAGCGCGTTGCATTCGGGCCAAAAGCCTTGCGCGTGGCCGCGCCGACACGGCCCCGACCCCGCCGTTGCTTCCAGCGTTCCGCTCTGACTCGTCACGCGGACGCGCTCGCCTTCGCGGATGCCCAGCTCGGCCCAGTCGCGCGGATCGAGCAAGATGGCGTCGCGCTCCGTCCCGTTGGTCAGCGGATCGCGCCGGCCGTACGTCATGGAGTTGAACTGCTTGCCGCGCCGTGTAGTGAGGAGGAACTGTCCGAGTGGTACGTCGACGCGCGGCAACGCCACCAGGCTGAAAGAAGCCTTGCCGTCGGGCGTAGGAAAGCGGTCGCGGCCGAGCTGCGGGCCACCCCACTGCACCCAATCTCCTTCCTGCTTCAGCTCTTCGATGCCGCGATAAAGCGGCATCAACTGTGCCATCTCGGCGCGAATGGCGGCGGTGTCGGCGTAGCCGAATAGGTCTTTTCGCTCGGGCCGGAGCGCCGAGCCAATCAGACACGGAATCTCCCACTCGGGCTTGGCCTCGGCCAGGCGCGGCCCCCGAATCTCGGGCGTGAAGCGGATGCGCCGCTCGGTCGAGGTGCTGGTGCCGCCCGAGCGTTGCTCGTAGCGGGTCTGAGCCGGCAAGACGAGCACCGCTTCTTCGGCCTCCAAAAGCGTGGAGGTGTTGAGCACGATGTCTTGGTGAACGCGCAGCTTCACCCGCTCGAGGGCGCGCTTGGCGTGCTTCCGATCGGGCATGGTCTCCAGGTGGTTACCGCCGATCAGGTACAGCACGTCCAGGCCGGCCTCTCCGGCGCGGTCGAGCAACTCGGCGGCGCGCAGGCCTTTTTCGCGAGGAATGGCGTGCCCCCACGCGCTCTCGAAGTGCGCAATGTGCTCGGCCTCGAGCCCCACCGGGCCCGGTAGCTTCTCCGGATCGGCCCCGCATTCGGCCGAGCCCTGCACGCCCGAATGGCCGCGGATCGGCATCACCCCGGTGCCGGGGCGGCCGATCATGCCGCGCGCCAGCGCCCAGCTTACGACCATGCGCACGTTGTCGACGCCGAACTCGTATTGGGTGAGCCCCATCGAGTAGATGAACACCGCGCGTGAGACGCCCGCGTACATGCGGGCCAGCCGCTGCATCTCATTGACTTGGACGCCCGCTTCGGTGCTGAGCTCGGACCAGCTTTGGCCCTTCAGCCGCTGCCGTAGCTCGGGGGCGCCGTTCGTGCGCGCAGCGACGAAAGCTTCGTCCCAGCCGCCCAGCTCGTCGAGGGCCTTCAAGACGCCGCTCATGAAGGCAATGTCGCCGCCGGGGCGCACCGGAAAGTAGTCGTCCATCAGCCGCGTGCCGAACAAGGCGGACCACGGCACGCTCGGGATCCAATAGCGCTCGAGCGCCGGCTCGCGGAACGGATTGACCACGACGACGCGCGCCCCGCGCTTCTTGGCGGCGCGCAGGTATTTGGTCGAAACTGGCTGATTGTTGGGCAAATTCGAGCCAATGATGACGATCAGCTCGGCCTTCAGCCAATCGTCGAGCGAGAGCGTGGGCGCGGCGAAACCCAAGGTTTCTTTCAGTCCAATCGACGAAGCGGCGTGGCATAGCCGGGCGCACGTGTCGACGTGCGGCGTCCCGCCGATGCGCGCCAATTTTTGCGCCGTGTAGTAGGTCTCGTTCGTCAGGCCGCGGCTGGTCAAGAAGACGCCAACGCGCTCGGGCGCCGCCGCTCGCCACTGACTCGCGATCAAGCTCAGCGCTTCGTCCCAGCCGACCCGCGTGAAGCCGCGCTCGCCCCGCCGCCGCAAGAGCGGAAACGGCACGCGCCCCAGCTGGTGCAGCGCCTCGTTGGATAGCGTTTGCAGGCGGCCCACGTCGCGCAAAAGCTCGAGCGGGATGGCGCCCATGGTGTTGAGCCGCAAGAGCTTCAACCGCGACAGGCACAGGTGCACGCCAGGCAGTACGTCGTCTCTCAGCCCGCGGGGCCCGAGGGAGCAGCCGTCACACACACCGTGCCGCAGAATGCGCAGCGCGTACAGCCAGCGCCCGCGGTTTTCCCACAGCACGCGCAACATCTCGCGGTAGTGCCGCGGCTTGTGGCGTGACCACAGGCCGAACGGCAAGACGACCAGCAGCAGCCGAGAGAGCCAAGCAAAGAACCGCATCGAGTGCGCGAAAGCCTACCGAAAGAGCGCGATCTCTGGCAGTACAATCGGGCCGTGACCGCCACGCTCTTTCAAGTGCTCGAAACGCTCGAGCAGCTCGCGCCCCTCCGCTTCGCCGAGCCGTGGGACAACGTGGGGCTTTTGTTGGAGCCGGTGCCGGTGGCCCAAGCGTCGCCCCTGCACCAGGCGCTGCTCACCATAGATCTGGCGGACGACGTGGTGAGCGAGGCCCAACGGCTCGGGGCCGAGCTCATCATCGCGTATCACCCGCCCATCTTTCAGGGCCTCAAGCGCCTGCGTAGCTCGCAGCCCGGTGAGCGCGCGCTGCTGCGCTGCGCCGCCGCCGGCATCGCCGTGTTCTCGCCCCACACCGCCCTCGACGCGGCGCCCGACGGCGTCAACACCTGGCTGACCGAAGCGTTCGGTGAAGGCTCGCGCGGGCCGTGCGTGCCCAGCCCCGTCGACGTTAGCTACGGCCAAGGTCGCTTCGTGCGGCTGCAGGAGCCCATCTCGCTGTCCGAGGCGGTCGCCGCCGTGAAGCTCCGGCTCGGCCTCGACCGTCTCCGCGTCGCCGCGGCCGAGGCTCACGCCAGCGCAGAAGCGAAGATCCAAAGCATTGCCTGCTGCGCCGGCGCAGGAGGCTCCTTGTTCGAAAAGCTCTCCGGCTACGATTTGTTCGTCACCGGCGAGATGCGCCACCACGACGTTCGCGCCCGCGCCATGGCCGGCAGCAGCGTGGTGCTCAGCGAGCACACCCACACCGAACGCGGCTTCTTGCCCGTCTTGGCCCAGCGCTTGGGCGCGGCCGTGCCGGGCGTCACCTTTCACATTTCCCAATGCGATCGGGAGCCTCTCTCTCTCCGCTGATGAACCGCCGCTGGCTCTTGGCCGTCCTCGCTTTCGCGTCTCTCTCGCGGGCCGAGTGCGCGTCGCACGAGCCGGCGTGGGTTCCGCCAGTCGTACCCCGGCCACTTGCGAGCGCGCCCGTCGTCGCGCGGCCGGCCCCAGCCGTGTCCACGGTCGCGCCGTCACCCGCCGCGTCGACGGTGGTGCAAGCCGAGCCGCCGCCCGTCGCGCCCGAGCCCGTGACCGAGGCCGAGGCCGAGGCCGAGGCGGCGCCACGCTGCGCCGACGCGCCCGCCCTCCTGCCGGACGGCTCCGTACCGCACGCGCCCCCGCACGCGCCCCTCGGAGAAGACGTCGAGATCCCGGGCGATCGCGCGGCGTACGTGCTGCCCGGCCGTCCAGAAGATCCGCGCGTGATCGTGTATCTGCACGGCATGTGCGGCGACGTCACCGCCGCCGACTACTTCCGCGAAGCGGTGCGCGCGCACGGCACGTTGATCGCCCTCCGTGGCGACACCGCCTGCAGAAATGGCCGCTTCAAATGGCGAGACGACGCGTCGAAAATCCAAGCGCGCATCCAAACCGCCTTCAAGCGCGTGAGCGAGCTACGAGGCGGCCATTTGACGCTCGAAGGCGCGTTGTTGTTCGGCTATTCGCAAGGGGCCGAGCGTGCCGAGCGGGTCGCACAGCGCTTCCCGCAGCAGTACCCGCGCGTCGTCTTGGGCGGTCCGCCCACGAAGGCGTCACCCATCAAGTTGGCGCGCGCGCAGCGGGTCGCCATCTTGGGCGGTGAGCTCGAGACGACCGACAACATGCACGCCGGCTTCGACGCGCTGGTGGCGGCCGGCATCGCCGCGCGCTTCTTCACCCTCGAGTGCGCGCACCACGGCTACTTCGGCGCGCGCCCCGAGAGCCAGCTCGGCGAAGTGCTCGATTGGGTCAGCGCGGGCGAGTGAGTGGCCGCCGGGCGCGTTGCAAGTAAATTCGCGACGCCGTGGCGGCCACGGTTGCGGGGCCCCACCTTCGGCGTCGAGCGCGACATTTCCGCGCCTAGGTGTGGGGACGTTGCCAGCCGCACCGGCTTCCGGACAGGATTGGCGCTCATGTCACGCTCAAGTCGCCGTCCAGCATCCACTCCGGACACCGAAGGCTCCGAGTTCGACTCGCTTCGTGGTGAGCTCCGCGTGCGCCTTCACTTGGCCAGCCGCGAAGCGCAGCAGCAGTGGGAAGCGATCGAAGAGCGCCTGATCGAGCTCGAGCGCGGCCTGGAGTCGCAGGGCTCGGCCATCCGCGGCGCCGCCAGCGACGTCGCCGTCTCGGTGGCGCGCGTCTTTCGGGACTTCATGCTGCAGCACTTGCCCGACGCTGGGCTATTTCGCGCCCCCGTGCACGACGCCATGCGCACGCGCGTCCACGTGTGCGCCCCAGAAGACACGCTGGCGCGCGCGGCCCAGCTGATGTGGGAAAAAGATCTGGGCTGCTTGCCGGTGTGCGGCCCCGGCCGCAAAGCGCTCGCCATGCTGACGGACCGCGACATCTCCATGGCCGCCTTCATGCAGTGGAAGCACCTAGCCGAGACGAGCGTCGAGAGCGCCATGTCCCGCGGCTTGTTCACGTGCTCACCCGACGACGAGCTCGGGCAGGCCCAAGAAATCATGCGCGCCAACCAGGTGCGCCGCCTGCCGGTGGTCGACGCCCAGGGCGTGCTCGTCGGCTTGCTCTCGCTCGGCGACGTGGCTCGTTACGTTCGCCAGCGCTCCCCCCGGAGCCACGCCAGCCCGGCCCAGCAGCGCCTGGCCGAGACCCTCGCCGCCATTTGCGAGCCTCGCTTCCACTCCATTCCCCCGCCCCCTCCGCCGCCGGCGCCCTGAGGCTCGGCGCACGCTACATCTGGAGCTGCAGCCGTAGCCCGCTCGAGCTGGGGCCGGCCCAGGGCAACACCTGCAAGCTGGCGCGCGGAGCGTTGGGCATGCTCTTGGCGCCGTAGATGATGAGCGGAATCCCCGCCACGCTGAGCAGCGCGCCGCCGATGCTGAACGCGTACAAGGGCACCGAGTAGCCGTTGCAGTCGTCGACGCGGTAGCGCTCGCTGGGCGGCAAGCGGTGGTCGGGGTAGTCGCGTTGCAAGGCGTCGTCGCAGCGGTTCTGCGCGTTTTTCGCCGCCAAAGCGGCCAAGAGCGCGACGGGCCCGACCGACACCATGGCGATGCCGGCGATCATCGCGCTGCGACTTCGACGGTGGGTTTTGGGTTTCTCGGGCTCTGCCGGCGGGGCAGCCGCGTTCGAGGCTTGAAAATCGATCGTGGGAGCGGGAGCGGCGGGTGCTGGGGGCGTAGGCTCGAGTGGCTTTGCCGCTCCTTCGGCGGGCGGCGCGGCGGCGTTCGGATCGGCCGCGGCGTTCGGATCGGCCGCGGCGTTCGGATCGGCCGCGGCGTTCGGATCGGCCGCGGCGTTCGGATCGGCTGCGGGCGTCTCACCCGGCGCGGCGCCGGGCGCCGCCGTGCTCGTCGGCGGGGACATGCATTTGCCGGCCTCGCACACTCGCGCCCCCTTGCAGTCGGTGTCCTTCGTGCACTGCGCTTGGGCCACCGTGGTCGCCAACAGCACCCATGCTCCGCACAACGTCGTCCAAACCGCGCGCCCTCGCATGGCCGGAAAAGTAGCGGCAGCAGCCACCGCCAGCAAGGAACGCGCGAAGGCCCACCGTGCGTGCGTGAGAATTCGTTTCAGCGGCGGCGCCGTGGTCCGTCTTTCTGGGTCGTCGCCACTAGAACCGCGACCCCTGCAAAGCTGATGCATCCTGCGCTTTTCGTGGGGTCGTGGCCGCCCTGGGGCTGGGCGGTTGCGTCGCCAACACCTCTCCCAACGATTCCAACGCGAGCCCGGCCGCGGGACCAGGCGGCTCTGGCGGTATCCGTTGACGCCGCCCGGCGGCCGCTGCCACCTGGGCGCGTGCCTCGCGCCTTCCCTACCCAGACGGTCCGTGACCTGCTCGGCATTGCTCGGCTGCTCTACCGCACCTGGCGCGCCGTGAACGGAGGCGACACGCGTCTACCGGAGTTGGTAGCCATCGGCAAAGACCTGCAGGCCGCGCTCAGCCTGGCCGCGGGCAGCCAACCGGGCACCAAGCAGCAGCGGCGCGCCTGGGAGCTAGCCGAGCTCGCCACGCACCGCTTGGGTGGCCTTCTGGACGCCTATGTGGGGGTAAAGCCGCTGGTCGTCTCGGCCTTCGACACCGTGGACGAAGCCGCCGAGCCCAGTGAGCGTGAGTCGAAGCGCATGGCCAAGCAACGGCGGTAGCACGGGCCGGTCACGGTGCTGGCGCGAGCCGTTTTCGCTTCGAGCTCGGGGAGTCGGGGCGCGTCGCTTTGGCCTTGAATTGGTCGCAGCAGAGCTGATCGCAAAACAGCAGCCGATAGCCCTTTCCTTCGTCCAGCTCGACAGCTCCAGTTCCTGGTGGCGGGGCCCCGCAGAAGCGGCAAAAGAGCAGCATGCCATTGGTGGACGTCATGGAGCGAGTAGGCGGACGGACCCTTTAGGGGACGTAATTTCCTAACGACTGTCAACCGCAGGTCGTAACGGCCGGCTCGCCAGAAAATCCGAGCGCGCCAGGCCGCTCGCGCTTCGCGCTTTTACGCTGGTAGGCGCTTGTGTGGCTTTGCGTTCAGACGTAAGCCTTCCGCCATGGGTCTGGCTCGAGAGCTTGGAAAAAGACTGCTAGGTCGCGCCTCGGGCGAGGTCGTCCGCGCCCTCGAGCGAGCCGACGAGCTGGGCGGCAAAGTGCGTGACCGCCTGAGCGAGAAGCTGGAGACCTTGAAGGCGCCCGTGCCCGCCAAACCGGCGACGCCGTCTGCTAGCCCCGCGCCTCGCCCGGCCGTGAAGCCCGCGCCGCCTGGGCTGGGCGATCCAAGCCGCGCCGCGCAGGTGTTCGGACGCCGGTCGTGCCCTTGGTCGGGGCGCGCCCTGGCCCTGCTCGAGTCGAACCGCATCGAGCACAGCTATTTCGATCTCGATACTTACGGCGGAGAGAGCGTGCTGCGCGAGCTCAAGCTCGAGACGAAGCAGGACACGGTGCCGTACGTCTACGTGCGCGGGCGCTTCATTGGCGGCTACAACGCCCTCGACGAGCTCCAGCGGCTAGGACAGCTCGAATACCTCATTTTGCCGGATGCCGAGCGCGAACGGCACCCGCTCCACGGACGAATCGAAGTGGCACCGCGCCGCCACGACGGCGAGCACATCCCCGGCGCATGACGGCACTTTAGGACCGAAAATGTTGATTCACTCTGTCTATTTCTGGTTCAAATCCGACGCCGATCCAGCATTGGTAGCCGATTTCGAGCGCGGCCTGCGCCGCCTCTGCACCGTCCCCCAGATCAAACAATCGTACATCGGGCGTCCCGAGCAGACTCCCGTTCGCCCGGTGATCGACCAAAGCTACGCCTGGGCGCTCATCGTCCATTTCGACGGCTTGGCCGAGCACGACGTGTACCAAGATCACCCGCTCCACGTAGAGTTCCTGGAGCGCTTCCAAAACACCTGGGAGCGCGTGCAGGTCTACGACGCGCGCGTCTGACAGCGCTACGTCCACGCGTCGTCCACGCGTCGTCCACGCGTCGTCCACGCGTCGTCCACGCGTCGTCCACGCGTCCCGCGTCGCCTCGCGGCCTTCGAGCCGCTGCAGACAAAAGACGGGTTGCTTTGCACAACCGATTGCGTCCCCAAGGGGATTCGAACGGTTGTGCAACTAGCGGAACTGCCGGCGATTCCGCTTCGGATCGTTGCCTAGCCTCCGGCGAGCAGCCTGCGCCCCACCCGGGGCATCCGATGCTAAGCTGAGGCTCATGCACGTCGTCGATTTTGCCCAAGCCGAGGCGCGCTTCGCCGAGCTACTGGGGCGCGTCCAGGCCGGCGAGGAGGTCCTCGTGACCCGCGCCAACGTGCCGGTCGCGCGCATCACTCCTGCTGCGCCGCGCCACAACCGGCCGCGCTTCGGCGCAGCCAAGGATTTGCTCCGCGTGGCCGCCGACTTCGACGAACCGCTCGCCGACTTCGCGCCGTACACGGGATGAACCTGCTCCTCGACACCCACGCCTTCCTCTGGTTCATGGAGGGCAGCGAGCGAATCAGCCAGCGTGCCCGCGCCGAGATCGAAGCCGCGGACGGCGTGCGCGCGTTGAGCGTCGCCAGCGCTTGGGAGATGGCGATCAAGAGCAGCCTGGGCAAGCTAGACTTGGCAAAGCCACTCGGCGACCTGTTGCCGCCGCTCTTGGCCGACGCGGGAATCGAGTTGCTTCCGATCGAAATACCCGACCTGGCTCGCGTCGCCACGCTTCCGTTTCACCATCGCGATCCCTTTGACCGATTGCTCGCGGCGCAGGCGCTCGAACGCGGTTTCACGATCGTGAGCGTCGACGAGGCTTTCGACGCCTACGGCGTCGCGCGACTGTGGTAGGTGCGGGCGACTGGCTCGCGAGAGGGACATCTGGGTCGCCTTGCCGCGGGCTCGGCTCAGCAGCGCGCCAGCCTCAAGGGCTAGCCTACGACGGTCAGCGGTGCGAGCATGGCGGGGTATCGAGGTGCGGCGTGAGCTACACGCCCTCGGCCTTCGCTTTCGCGTCCACCGGCGCCCCCTGCCCGACCTGCGGCGCGAAGCCGATCTCGTCTTCGTCAGTCGGCGCCTAGCCGTGTTTGTGGATGGCTGCTTCTGGCACGGCTGCCGCCTGCACAAGGCGCCTTCAAAGTCGAACGGCGCGTGGTGGCGCGAGAAAATTCGAAGGAATGTGAAGCGGGATCTGGAGACCAACCGCGCTCTCGTGGCCGCAGGTTGGGTGGTCGTGCGCGTCTGGGAGCATACGGCACCCACGCTCGCAGCAAGGCGCATCAGCCAGATCCTTCGCGGCCACCGCAAGCCCTTCGCGTTAACGCGATAAAGAAAGTACTAGCCGCAGAACGGAATCCCAGAGGGGCGCACTATATGCTCAGCATAGCCGTGCTCTCTCAGCAATAGGCGCGCCGCCATGACTTTCGCCTCTTGTTGACCCGCGTGGGCCGGGCCGCAGCAGACACCCGCCACGCAGCCGCTCTCGAGCGGTAGGGAGACAAAGGGCACCAGCGTGCCATCGGGCCGGCTTCGAAATTTCAGGAAGTTTTGTTTCTCTCGAGGCGCAGACACGATGATTCGCCACTCCCTTTCGTGCGCGAAACACGCTTGCTTGAGGCGGGGCGACAACGAGGCGCACTCCTGAAGCATCCAAGCCTGAATGGCGTTCATCGCCGCGTTCCCGTAGCTCCGATAGCGGTCATGAATCACCGCAAACTGCAGAAGTTGCTGCTTCACCAAGCGGATGAAAGCCTTCCGATTGTAGATGACCTGCGCAAACATGACGCTCGCATCTAGTTCGTCGGCGTCCGGATCCCAGTGCGTCGGCGAAAGCCGAAGAGCTATCGCGTAGCCAGTGCCACGATGCCTGTAGCCAGACCATTGCACCAGACTGTCTTTGGCCTCGGTTAGGCAGGCGATGAAGACATCGGTGCGTTTGGTTAGAGCTAGCGATTTTGAGAAGTCAGCGAGCTCTGTGAACAGTGTGCGCCGAACTGGATCCCCTTCTTCTTTCGCCAACTCCACGCACGCGCGGCGTGTAGCGGCCTCACCTTCGACAAGCTCCGACTCGTCGTTGGTGAACCGGTAGTGGGTCGCGTGAATCGCAACATCTTGGACGATCCCGCGTAGACCGTCGGCGCCGGTGTAGTGCCACAGCGGTGCACTCGGTACGCTGCCCGCCGATAGTACGGCCGCACATGCGGACATGAGCTCGTGCTCTACAGCTTCCGGAAGTTTCGCGGCGACACCACCCACGTCGCTGAGCAGACGCACGACCGGTTCTGGCGTCAAGACTTGCTCCGCTCCGAGCTGGATCGGCTCGTCATGGCGCTTGCGAGCGGCACGGACTCGCCAACGATCACGACCGCGATCGGCGGGCGCGAGAAGCGACTAACCGAAGTCCGGGCGCGGCTCGAAGTGATCGCGGTCGCCCCATCCGTGCTGGACCTCGAAGTGCGACGGCTCGAGAAAGAGGCGCGCGCCCGCCTGGCTGACTTTCAGGCGCTCTTGAGCGGCAACGTGGCCGAGGGTCGCAAGGCGCTCGAAGCGCTGTTTGACGGGCCGTTGCGCTTCACGCCGACCGAAACGAGCGACGGCCGCCGTTACCTCATTGAGGGCGCAGCGGCCGTCGGATCGATGTTCACTACTGAGAGCGTCCCCAACGGCACGCATCCAATACTGAACCCGGTCAAATTCCGGCTGGTTGGGTAGCCGGAGCCGGCCCTACGCCGTTCCAAACATGGCGAAATGCTGAAAAATCTTCTTCACGTCAGCGAAGGGGTCCGTTTGCATATCCTGAGCTGCCTTGAGGTAGAGGCGCTTCAGGCGGCTGGAATGTAAGCCATCCGCGGCAGGCGTCGGCCTAGGGCATTGCGGCTGAAAATCGGACGTGCTTGCAGCGGGGATTGCGAGCGGCGGGCACGCGTGCGACGCGAGCGGGGTGTCCAGTGATCGTCGCC
>Ga0164241_10000782_pt1 | contig 48219 bp, 40 predicted proteins | sample OricomyardsoilBY_FD_108780 | JGI IMG/M metagenome (GOLD analysis project Ga0164241, IMG submission 108780) | Backyard soil microbial communities from Emeryville, California, USA - Original compost - Back yard soil (BY) | ecosystem: Environmental > Terrestrial > Soil > Unclassified | place: USA... | reverse complement strand
ATGCCGGAAATGAACGGCCTGGAATTTTGCCGGAAGCTAAAAAATCCCAACATTAAAAAAATTCTGCTCACCGGACAAGCCGGTTTCGATGAAGCCATCAAGGCGTTCAATGACAATATCATCAATTACTACATTCAAAAATCGGACAATAATCTTTTCGAGAGTTTGAGCCGGGCGATTCAGGAGCTGCAAAACCGCTACTTCCTCGATATATCCTCCTACATCAAAATCCGGGCGATCGATAATAAACGCTCACTTTTCAGCGACGCAAAATTATCCGAGTATTTCACCGGATTGGTTCGGCAGTATGACATCGTGGAGTATTACTATCTGACCAATCCGCCGCGATACAAACTCAAAGCGCGGGACGGAAAAACCTCTCTGTTTCTGGTGTACAGTCGTTACGAATTGAATGAACAAATTCGTGTTATCAAGGAAGAAGCGGGGCCTGCCTGGTTGTTGGATAGCCTTAAAAGCGGCTTTTACGTCCCCTATTTCAAATCAAACGATGGCTTTTACGACCCGGAAAGATTTGATGCGCAAACGGTTCTCTACCCGGCGCAGGCTGTACAAGGGCAGGACACTTACTATTGCACGCATATCACCGATGATTCCCAACCATTGCGGCCGGAATTGGCGCCTACCCCGTCCTCTTATCATTAACCCACGCGTTCTCTGATCCCATGACCTATTGCCTCGCCATTAAATTGAACAGCGGATTGGTATTTGCCGGAGACACGCGCACCAATGCCGGTGTCGACCGGGTCGCCACCTATCGCAAACTTTTCAGTTTCGGTAACGGAACGACGCATGCCATAACCCTGCTCTGCTCCGGGAACCTGGCCACCACCCAAGCGCTGGTGGAAATACTAGGCCGCAGCGCCCAGTCGGCAGATGGGCTTTACAGTGACAACTCGCTGTTTGATACAGCCCGACGGGTGGGCAACATACTTGTGGAATTGGTTGCTGAAGCCCAATCGCGACCGGGGAACCAGGGTATCGATTTCGGTGGCAATCTGATTTTAGGGGGACAGGTCGCAGGCGAAGAACCGCGGCTGTTCCATATCTATCCCCAGGGTAACTTCATCGAAACCGGTGTAGAAACGCCTTTTCTCCAGATCGGGGAGGAAAAATACGGCAAGCCGATTCTCGACCGGATTATTACGCCGGAAACGCCCATTGATCGGGCGTTGATTTGCGCTCTGCTCTCCCTGGATTCGACCATGAAAAGTAATTTAACCGTGGATATGCCTCTGGACGTGTTGGTCTATCCCCGGGATAGCTTTGATCTGAGCCACACACGGCGTATAGAAAGAGAAGACCAGGATTTCAACGAGATGCGTCGCTATTGGGGCGATGGACTGCGACGGCTGATCGAAGGCGTGGCGGCGTTCAATATCTAAAATGCTGGAGAGATTGGATAAAGTTCTGGTGGACCAAGGTCACGCCCAATCGCGCACTCAGGCACAAAAGCTCATCGAGGCCGGTGTGGTGTTGGCGGAAATCCATGGACAATGGATACCCCTACTCAAAGCCGCACAAAAAATCCCCGCGGATTCGCGTTTAAAAGTTGGCGATATCGCAGAGCTGCGCTACGTTTCCCGCGCCGGGTTGAAACTGGACCTTGCACTTCAGCATATTCAATCGTCCGGAGCTTTGTCGGGTGACGATCTTAATTTATTTTTGCGCGACGCATCCGTGCTTGATATAGGCCAGTCCACCGGTGGTTTTACCGATTGCCTGCTGCAATATCCTGTGCGTTTAGTGGTAGGCATAGACGTGGGCCGCGATCAACTCGCAGAGAAATTGCGCAACAATTCCCGAGTCGTTGGTTTGGAAGGCATCAACGCACGGGAAATGCCCGCGGAAGCGCTGTTAGCGTACAGCCCCAGTGGTTTTGATTGGGCGGTTATGGATGTCTCGTTCATTTCCCAAACTTTGATTCTGCCGAATATTCCGGCCCTGATGAAAAACCAGGGTTTTCTATTGAGCTTGGTCAAACCACAATTTGAGGTGGGCGTAAAAAATATAACCAAAGGCGGCATAGTGCGAGATGCGGGTTTATACACTCAGGTGCGGGAGAAAATTACCCATTGTGCAGCCGTGGCGGGATTCAAACTGATCCGCTATTTTGATTCCGGAATTACAGGGGGCGATGGCAATCGCGAGTTTTTCATGTTGTGCCAAAAACCTTGATATCCACCACGCAGTGAACAACCCGATATGCTAGACGAATTCTATCGAACACCAGGCACCGTTGAAGATTGGCGTGTGCTGCGCAGTGAGGGCTATCTGGGTGACGCGCAGATTCAGCGACCGGATGGTCAGTGGATGCCTATGGAAAGCCTTCCGCCATTGCTGCGTACACTCCTTGTGACAGATGGTACGGTAACCAAGGTGTTGGAGGCTTTTTTCTGGGAGCCGGTCAATGTGAGCGCTTTGGAATTGAACGTAAAACGGGCCGAACGAGAAATACCATGGCTTGAGCTGGATATCGGTGAGGAAGTGCTCGCGCGCAAGGTGCGCTTGATCGGCCAACACAGCGGAAGACTTTTTACAGAAGCATTTTCGGCCATAAAACTCGCGGAATTCGATCCCTCGCTCAGGGAGGCCCTGGTGCAGGGCCATGTCGGTATTGGAGTGTTGTTACGCGAATCCGGCCTGGAGACCTACCGTGAAATAATGGCCGTTGGGATGGAGTATGGCGAGGACGAAAATTCCTCGGGAGTGGAGGATCTCCGGGTTTACCGGACCTACAGGATCACCCGCGATAAAAAGCCAGTCATTCTCATTCGCGAAAGTTTTCCCTGCCGCCTATATGACCAGACCTCCAGCTGACCCGCATGTTTTTTAATGATCAGCGGCACCAGTTTTTCAAACCGCTCACCACCAAATATCGTGAGCAAGTAGTCGAATGCCTGTGCCTGCTGCATCAACGTCTCTATGGCGCCAGGGCAGAATACGGGCAATCGCTGACACGCGAGCAGGTGATCGATATTTTTGAAGAAGCTCTGGCGAGAGCGCCGCTTTTGGAAGGCGACGGTGAAGAATTCGAACAGCGCTTCAAAGGTAATCGCGAGCAGGCTAACTGGATTCTCAAACTGCTGTTGGATTACGGCTGGATGGAGCGCAAGGTTGACACCGCCACCCTGCAAACCACCTACCCTCTCACCCGCGCCGGCCGCCTGTTCGCACTGCCTCTGGAGGATATGGATCGCCGGAGGGTACGCACCCGCCATCGTAATACCCGCAATACTTTAAATTCCCTGGATGCATTTGCTGTTCGCGGAGAAGTACACGATTTATTGGACGCATTGGAATATTCCGAGCGCATTATTGCGGATTTCACGGACGTGATCAGTGAACTGGAAGATCGCAAGCGTGATCTTGTCAAACAAGTGGAATCCCAGTTGTTGGTGCAACAGGCCACGGATCAATTTTTCGAATTTATGGAAAAGCGTTTTCAACCTGATCTATCTGTCCGCCTGTCAGCCGACAGCGTGGAAAAGCACCGCGACCGCATCACCGAGGTGATACAGAAGATACGCCGCAAAGACAAAACATTTTTACGCGACGCGGAACACCGGTTGCGCAGTTTGGCACCGGAACTGATAGAAGCCAATCAATCGGCTTTGTGGAATATCCTGGATACGATAGAACTGCGTATGCGCAATGCGTCGGACATAATGCTGCCCGCTCTGCGCTTGGCACTGCAAAGTTTTACCAAACGGGCTGACATCATCATCCGCCAGCTAAGCTTTATCTCCGCCAGTCATGATGATCTTGTGCTGCAAGTCTGCAATCGTCTTGTTGCCTTGGATGACAATGACAAACGCACAAGTTTGGAGGCAATAGGCGAAAGATTGGCTGCGGTAAACGTTGCTTTGATCGACCCCGCGCAAGTCAAACTGTCTGTGCGAAAATTGCCGGCGCAGGTCAACACCGCTCTCAACGAGCAGATAAAACTCGATCCGCACGCGCAAAAAGAATTGATGATACAAGCCCTGCTGGATCAGGCGTTTGTGCTGAATAATCAAGCGCTAACAGAATATATTCAGAAGGTGTTGGCGCTGGGTAACCGTGTAAACAGCCGGGATCTGCCCATTGAGGACGCCCGCCAGCTGCTCGCGGCCGCGCATATCATCGAGCTAGGCGCCATCAATAACTTGAGCAGCGATTTCATGTTTCAGGTGAGCTTTGCCCATGCAGAACCTTTTGCCAATCGCTATTTTGAGCAGGCGGATGATTTTGTCATAGAGTTGAAAGAAAAATCCGGAGATACGCAACATGCTTAAAGCGTGGCTGGGTGAGCAGTTGAAACATAAGCATTTGTCGGCGGATGACTTTACGGAATTATTGATACGGCTTTTGGATTATGGCGTTTTGTGTCGCGATGAAAGCGCTGTGGAACAAAAATTCTACGATCGCTTTGTGCAATGCGAAGCATTGGTGGAGGATTATTTAGGAATGCTCGCCTTACGCCTGGACCACAATCGGCGATTTGGCTTCGTGCGGGTATTTCCACCCGGCGCACAGGTACCCGGAATGCAGGATGAGGATCAGCAGCCGTTCAACGGCGGTATGCGTGCGCGTTTGAATCAAACCGAAGTGGCGCTAGTGCTGGTGCTGCGCATCGAATACGCGAAGCAACTGCGCGAGGGCCGGGTGGACGAACATGGATGTGTTTTGGTTTCCATGGAGTCTCTCGGTATTGCATTTCATAATCTTTTAAAACGCTCGCTCCCGGAGAATATGACAGAGCGACGGATGCTGCTGCGGCGCATGCGTCAGCTGCGCCTGGTCCAATATCAACACGAGGATGATTTGGACAATGGTGAGGCCTGGTTGCGTATCCGCCCCGCCATTACCAGCTTCGTCACCGATGAAGCACTCAACGGCCTTTTAGAGGGTACTGCGGCCATTGATAACAGTAACGGCTTTTCAGAAAACAGGCCGCACGAAAAAATCGACGAGCGTTCGTCGCTGTTTGAGAGTGATAACGGATGTACCTGAAGCGTGCGATTCTGATCAACTGGGGTAATATTCCACATATCGAGCTGGAGTTTGGGCCGGTTAATTTATTTTCCGGCGGTAATGGCTCGGGTAAAACCACCGCAGCCGATGCCATTCAGGCGTTGATGACGGCGGCGCATGAAAATCTTTTTGCCTTCAACCCGGGCCAGGACGAAACCACCCAAAAGGGCCGTGGTGGTAAACAGGTGCGTACATTGGCTTCCTACCTGCTCGGTTGCGATGACGGAAGTTACGCACGTCTGGAGACACATGATGCCTATGTGGCCGGTGTTTTTTGTCCCACGGAAGGTGAAGAGTGCGAGCCCTTTACAGCCGTGATGGCCATGCGCGGTCATTTGGAGAAATCCGGGACTGTCAAACAGGCGCGCCTGGACGAATTGCTTTTCTTATTGCTGCCATTTGAACAGCTGCAATTGAATCACTTTGTTAAACAGGACAAGGGGGGGAAATATCTGGTCCCGCTTGAGCGCATAGTGCCAAATTTGAAAAAGCAATTCGGCGCCGGCGCGGTGGAGTTATACGATAAAAAAGGCACATATTTGCGCCGTCTTTATGGCGCCTTACGCGGTCGCAAGGATTCTGTATCCGATCGCGAGGCGCGTCACGCCGCACGTACCTTTTCCAATTTTATGGCCTATAAGCCCGTCAAGAGTATTCACGATTTTGTGGCCGGGGAAATTCTCGAACCCAGGGATTTGGGAGAGGCCATTCGCAGCGTTTCCGATCTGATGAAAACCATCCATGATATGGAATCCAAAGCAGCGGCCATCAAGGAGACCGCCAAGTTGCTGGAGCGTCTGCGCGCAGTTACGCAAGCGTACAACAGTTGCTGGATCGAGCGGGTTACCACGCATTACGCCGCTTGCTGCTCTAAATTGGCATACAGCCAACAAGTCTATTTAAAACTCAAAAATGAGCACAAAGTCCAACAGCAAAAAATTCTCGATCTGCAAGGCCAGATTGAGCAGAGCGATCAACAACGACAACAACTGCATCAAACCATAGTGAATTTGGAGGCCCGACGGCAGGGCATTCCCGCTCTGCGCGACAAGGACAGCCTGCAGCAGGATATATCGAGGTTGCAGAAAAAGTTAAATGACTTTGCCCGGCCGGTAGTCGTCCAACTGCAGCAAATGCAAACCAATATAGACGCGGCGGCGGATTTTTGGGACCAGGTCCAACGCACCTCGATTGCGGTGGAAATTCCGCTGTTGGAACAAAAGGATTTTACGCAGTTGACGCGCCATGTCAGCCAGCACAACGGTGCTCGTGATCTGGATGCTCATCAATTGCTGAACCAGGACTGGATCAACCCGAGCGCTTTGCAGGAAAAAATTATTGCCATCCTGGGCTGGCAGAACCAACAGAATCATTGGTTGGATTATTTCACTGCGGATGAAAGCAAAGCGGGTACCTTACGCGAGCAGATCCATTCTCTGGCAGTGCGCCGAAACGACATTCGCCAAGGGCTGAACCAGCAAGTCAAAGAGAAAAACCGGGAAATTCAATTATTGCTTGATCAGCAAGTGAAATACCCTGTTTTTGTTGAGCAGGCGATGGGAGCCATACGTGCGCAGTGCCCCGCGGCCGATCCCCAGGTTTTGTGTGATTTTGTAGAGGTGGGTGATTCACGCTGGCAAATGGCCATAGAGGGTTATCTGGGAGGTGCAAGATTTGGCATTCTGGTGGAGTCCGCTTGGGAGGCGGAGTCCATTCGTATAGTGCGCGGCATGCAGGGCAATAGCAAAGCCCGGGTCATACAGGGAACCAAAGCCGCACGCGATGCGGAGCGCACCCATTGTTCTCCCCAGTCCATCGTGGAGCTCATGAATTTCAGCCACAGCATCGCAGAGGACTATTTAAAGGTCTCGTATGGCGGCGTGGTACAGGTATCGGATGCGGAGGTTTTAAAAACAACTGCACGTGGTCTTACGGCGGATGGTATGGCCTCAGGCAATTACGCCATGTGGCGATGTGACATGGATGAAGGCAATCTGGTGTTTGGCAAATCTGCCCGCAGTCGTGCGCTCAAAGCCAAACAGCTGGAGCTGGAACGGCTCACCCAAAACTTAAATAAAGCAGAACAGGACTATCAGCAAATCCTGCGCCTACAGGAAATCTGTCAGCGTATTAAATCTGTGCACTTGCATCAGCTTCTGCAGGATATGTTGCATATCCAAAACCAGCTTCATCATGCCGAGCAGGCAACGGCCAATCTGAACCTGAAGGATGTGGAATATCTCGAGCAGGAGCTGGAGGATAAGCGCCAGCAGTATTTCGCACGGGAGCAATTCGGAAAACAGCTGGAACAGACGCTCGGCGGTTTATTACAACAACAGAAACAATTCGATCTCAGCATAAAGCAACAGTTGGATACACAGGAGCTTCTGGTCGCTGAAAAAGATACGGCTGAACAAGCGGTTATTGCCGTTCAGCAGATTCTTCCCCGCTTCGATGCTGATTCAGCCTTACAGGAAGTGGAGCAATCAGCCGGCCGCGTGGAGGAGGATTACCCGGCCATCATGCAAGGCCAAAGCGACCGGTTGAATGTATTGGAGCGGGATTTATATAAACTGGTGCAATTGCACAACCAGCACGCTGCCACGCAGGATCAGTTGATTTACGATACGGCATTCAGTGAGTTGCATTCACCCACATTCTTCAAGCATTGGATTAGCCTGGCCGGTGCTATAGACGCTTTGCATAATCGCGTAAAAAATAACATCCTGGTGGAGCGCCATAAACAATTGCGGCAATTGAAGGACAGCTTCAATACGGCTTTTGTAACAAATCTTTGCCATTCGATTTATCAAGCCATTAACGAGGGCAAGAATATTCTGGAGGACCTAAACCGCGAGCTGAGCCATCATTGTTTTGGCAGCGATCAGGAGCGTTTCTATTTTGATATGACCTGGGTGCCGGAATACCAGGAATATTGGCAGTTTTTCAAAACCATCATCAATATTCCCAATCTGGGAGACGGAACCACCTTGTTCGAATTGGATTTGCCGGCAAAACAGGCGGCGACCCGCGATCGTCTGCTGGCGATGTTGCTGGAGGAGGATCAACAGACGGCGCACCGCGAACTGATGCGGATCAGCGATTATCGCAATTATCGCCGCTACGAAATCTATAAACATCCAAAGGACAAGGAGCCGATTGCGCTGAGCCAATATGGCACGGGTTCTGGCGGCCAATTGGAAACACCGGCTTATATTATCCGCGCTGCGGCGGTGACCTCCGCATTTCGTTTTAACGAAGGCAAATCGCATTTACGCATGGTCATGGTGGATGAAGCATTTTCGAAGATGGATGAGAGTCGATCGCGAGAGGTCATTCGCTATTTAACAGAGAGTCTGGGATTGCAATTGATTTTTATTATGCCGACCAGCAAGTCGGGTCCATTCCTGGATATGACGAGCAATCAGCTGGTTTTCAGCAAATGCCCAACGCAGCAATCGGTGGGTGAATTGAAAACCCGCGTCCTGGTGGATCGCAAAGTGTGTCGCCAGGATCAGATCGCACGCCTGTGGGCCAACCATCGGAAAACGATTCGCCATCAGGCTATGCTGGATTTTATGGATGAGTTTTGGGAGTAGGATGTTTCTTGAGAGTGCTTCACGACATTAATGGGCTTAAACCGACAATTGCGGAAGGACTGGTATGCAAACATTCAATTATTTTCTTTTCATTGCCGCAATAAATGGCTTTCTGGCGGTTTCCCTGGGTGCATTCGGCTCCCATGGTTTAAAGAGTCGACTGACCGAACAATACCTTGGCGTCTGGCAGACTGCGGTGCAGTATCATTTCTATCATGCGTTGGCCTTATGCATAGTCGGACTTTTATGGCATAAATCGATCGCCAATGGTTGGTTGAATGCGTCAGGCTATCTGTTTGTCGCGGGTATTGTGTTGTTTTGCGGCAGCCTGTACGGGCTCGCTTTGGGCGGCCCTCGTTGGTTGGGGCCGATTACGCCACTCGGCGGGTTGTGTTTCCTGTTGGGTTGGCTGTGCTTGGCTGTTTGTGTGTTTTCTGTATCAAAAACCTGACAGCAAAAGAGAAAAACCATTCTTGGGAATTTGCACATGTTGGAAACTTTGTCGGAGTTTTGCCCCTACTGCGGTGAGCCCATTGAGCTGGTGGTGGATTGTTCTCTAACCAATCAATCTTACGTGGAAGACTGCTCGGTCTGCTGCCACCCCATGGTTGTCAGCGTCACTGTTGTTGGCGAATCGGTGAACCTCTCCCTCCAGCGCGAAGACGACGCATAAAGAGGGCGCCTGGTTAATGGCAAGGTTTTTTGCGCGTTATGGACTGACGTTGGTATTTCATATTCTGCTGGTCATGTTTTTGATCCAGGTCGCCAATGAGTTGACCGGTGGGCGGCTGCGGGTATTGGGCATTTATCCACGGGACTGGACGAGCCTGCTCTTTATCTTCACCGCGCCATTCATTCATGGCAGCTGGCTGCATCTGGCCAACAATGCTGTCGGGTTCCTGATATTCAGCAGCCTGTGTCTGGTGCGGGGAAAGCATTTCTATATTCAGACCAGTCTTTTCATCGTTCTTGTCGGGGGTATTCTTGTTTGGCTTATGGGGCGTCCAGCGACGCATATAGGTGCCAGCGGTTGGATCTTTGGTCTTTGGAGTCTCAGTATCACCCTCGCCTGGTTCGAGCGCAGCGTGGTGAATTTCTTGATCTCCTTTGCCGTCGTGGTCTTCTACGGAGGTATGGTCATGGGGGTTTTGCCGAGTGATCAAGGCGTGTCTTTCGAAGGGCATGCCTTCGGCGCGCTTGCCGGCATACTCGCGGCGGCGATATATGGTCGCCGTTACCGGAGATTGCGCTGGCGTTAAAAATCTCAGAAATAAACCAATGCCAAACGGACCTGGCTACCTATTTGCATGAGGGCTTGATGCCGGAACCTGTCATTTCCCCGATCTTGGACGCCGAGATTTTTTACAGTAACGCATTGAAACTATTGGAAATTTTTTTTAAGGAAAATCGCTTTTTTTGTGTTGCATTGACCTAGGGCCTTCGCTTATTGTTTGACCCGCTGGCTTGTGGGTTCGATATCCCCACAACGATAGGGACACAAAATTAACTTCTGCAAGGTATCTGCAGATTGTGTTGCAACTCTGTCGTGACTGTCAGCCTTAGTTACAACACAATCTTTATATGGAGAAATTCAAATGGCTGTTTATATTGAATATGAAGGAATTCCTGGCAACGTGACAGCGGAAGGTTTCGCTAATCATATTTCTGTTCATTCCATCCAGTTTGGCGTTGGCCGTGGCATCACCATGGAAGCCGGCCACATGGCAAATCGTGAAGCCACTCGTCCGAGCTTGAGTGAAATCACCTTCACAAAAAATGCGGATATATCCTCTACCCCGCTTTTCAAGGAAGCGGTAACAGGTTCTGCTGGCAAGCTGGTTAAAGTTAAATTCGTGCAGACAGGCGCAGACAAAGTCGTCCAATTTATGGATTACGAGTTGCACGATTGTTTGGTGAGTGGATATTCCCTCTCAGCTGGCGGTGAAAGCGATCCAGTGGAAAGCATTACCCTCAGCTATTCCAAGCTCCTGGTGAACTACCACGACTTCGACAAGAAAAATACCGGCAAGAGCCCGCAGCGCGCCGGTTACGATCTTACAACGGCCAAACCTTTGTAATTTCGTTTTCCCGGAGGCATATCGCCTTGGTAATGCAAATGGTCTGTTTGCTTGTGCGAACAGGCCATTTTTGCAGTTGTAGCGTCAAAAGTTTTGTATTAAGTACTTCTGTACTAAAAGTTTAGTGTCCTAAAATATCGGCTTAACTGCCTGATTCAAGGAATCCTCACGGAAGAGCTGGGTGGGTTGTTATCGCTCAGGCTCCTGACAAGGTTACAGTTATATGAGTCAGATCACTCAAGAACACCGTTTCATTGCCATTACAGATTTTTCCCTCGGCAAAGATACTTTTATCATCACTTCTATCAGCGGTACCGAGCATATATCGGGTCTATTTGAGTACCAGCTGGAACTCTATTCCTCCAACCATCAGATTGCGCCGGATAAAATCGTCGGTAAAGCGGCGACCGTAACTATCCAAAACGATCATAAACGCTGCTTTAACGGTTTCATTGCGTCTTTTACCTTTGGTGAAGTAGGTCCTCACGATTACCGTCGTTACCGCATGACTATGGTGCCCTGGTTATGGTTTTTAACAAAAACCCAGAATTGCCGCATTTTCCAGGAAAAAAACACCAAGCAGATTGTGACGGACGTGTTCAGCGCCCTGGGTTTTGCCGATTTTGAATTCAAAGCCGCGGGCGGTAAGGTGCGCGAATACTGTGTGCAATACCATGAAACGGATTTCAATTTTGTTTCGCGCCTGCTGGAGGAGGATGGCATTGCCTATTATTTCCGCCATACAGCAGGCAAGCATATGTTGGTGCTGGTGGATCAGCTCAATGCTTATGAAGAGGTGCCGGAATCCAATCTGGAATATTCGAAAGGCAATATGCCGAATACCCAGGTTAATCGTTGGGAGCATTTGTATAAATTTAAAAAAGGCCAATGGACCCTGAATGACTATAATTTCAAGGAGCCGAAAAAAGATCTGACATCGGGCACCAAAAGCAACAGTACCTTTGCCAATAACAGCAAATTCGAGCATTACGAATACGCCGCGCTCTACGATTATCCCAGTGGCAAGGATTTGGTCAAAATCCGTCTTGAAGCAGAGGAAACCTTGCGTGATGTGGTGGAGGGCGCAAGCGACTGCTCGAGTTTCTACGCCGGCGGCAAATTCAAAATCACCAAACACGACACAGCTTCCGAAAAAAACACCTACATTCTCGTAGGTGTCCGTCATTTCGCTGCGGATGCCAGCTCCTTTGCTGGGCAGGAAGGGCAACCGGAATATAGCAATGAGTTTATTTGCATTCCGGCCAATGTCCATTTTCGACCGCAACCCATTCACGAAAAGCCATTGATGAAAGGTCCCCAGTCCGCGCTCGTTGTGGGTCCAAGTGGGGAAGAGATTTATATTGATGAACACTGCCGCATCAAGGTGCAGTTCTATTGGGACCGACAAGGTAAAAATGACGAAAATAGCACCTGCTTTATCCGGGTGGTGCAAAGCTGGGCGGGCAACCAGTGGGGATCCTCTTTTATTCCTCGCATAGGTCACGAAGTAATTGTGAATTTCCTCGACGGTGATCCAGACCGTCCCCTGGTAACCGGATCTGTTTACAACGGCTGGAATAAGCCGGTTTACACCTCCAAAACCCTCAGTGGCATTAAAAGCCGGTCCACCAAGGGGGGCAATGCGCAAAATTACAATGAATTGCGCTTTGAAGATAAAAAAGGCAGTGAACAGATTTATGTGCACGCGGAGAAGGATTTCGATACCCATGTGGAGAATAACCAGGGTCTGACGGTAGAGGCCAACCGCACCAAGAGTGTAGGCAAGAATGAGACTTACGACATCAAGGAGGATCGCAATAAAACCATTGGCGGCAATCAGACAGAGTCCGTCGGTAAAAACATGTCCTTCAAAGTGGGCAAAAATATCAGCATTGATATTGGGGAAAACCACAGTGAGAACATTGGAAAAAACATGACCATCCGGGTCGATAAAGACCTGCAGGAAAGCGTCAGTGGCAAATATACGGAGAATGTCACCAAAGAATATTCGCTCACCGCCAAAACCATCACGTTGCAGGCGGACGACCAGATAACGCTAAAAACCGGCTCTGCATCCATCGTTATGAAGAAAAATGGCGATATCACGATTTCCGGGAAAACCATCAATGTCAAAGGCTCCGGTGATGTGGTGATCAAAGGCAGCAAGGTCACGAGCAACTGAGGTTAGTTATGAGCGATTCCAATCGGGCTTCATCTACCGCGTCTTTAGTAAATGCTACGGTGCCGGCGCTTGCACCAGGCGAAATCATTTTGGGCGAACTCAAAAGCCTGGACACCAACGGTAATGCATTGGTGGATTACGAGTGCAATCCCGATCCGCTTCCGCAAACAGCGGTATCGACCCTTGCGGTTACACGCCAGCATTTGGGACGGCAAGTCGCATTGCTATTTGCTTCGGGAGATTTGCGTCGCCCGGTCATCATGGGCTTTATTCACAATCCGTTGGAAGAATTGTTGGAGCAATTTGTTCAGCCGTCTATGTCAGAAGCAAAATCCTTGGATCAACGTTCTATGGAAGCTGTTGCGGCGGCAGATCAGATTGTGCGTGTGGACGGGCGTCAAATCGTTATCGAAGGCCAGGACGAGGTTGTACTCAAGTGTGGAGAAGCCAGCATTACCTTGAGTAAAAATGGAAAAATTGCCCTGCGGGGAAAATATTTGCTCAGCCGGGCCAGTGATGTAAACCGCATATTGGGCGGCTCTGTGCAGGTCAATTGACGCAGTGCTACAGCTGAAAAACCACACTCCCTTTGCGGCGGATATGGCGCTGTTTCCCAATGAGCAGGGAATCGATACGCTGTATGTTTTGGTAAAAGCCACGTTTATCTATGCGCTGCAACTCTCCCTGGCGCCGCAGCAATCCGCTCCCCAAAAAAAGGATACCTTTTTGGGGGATTCGGATCAGTCCAGCTTGATGTTGCCATCGGATTTCCATACGGGAAAATCCGCTACCGACATTCTTATGATCGGATCCGCTTTCAGCCCCGATGCGCAACCTGTATTTCAAATGGATGTTGTTTTGCGGGTCGCAAAGCTAGAAAAGGCGCTGCGTGTAATGGGCGACCGTGAATGGGAGCGAGGTCGAATATCCACCCCCGCGTCTTTTGTGGAAATGCCGCTGATCTATGAGCGCGCATTCGGCGGCTCAGTGCTGATGGAAAATAAAATACATCAGCAGGAGGCGCGCAACCCGGTGGGGCTGGGATTCACCGGAGACTTATCAGTGAACGACGTGGAGACCTGGTCGCTGCCCAATCTGGAATATCCACAGCAACAGATCCAACGGTGGGGCGACCGGCCTGCACCAGCCTGTTTTGCACCAGTTGCGGGACATTGGCATCCACGCATTACGCATGCGGGAACTTACGATGCCCATTGGCAACAGCATAGAGCGCCATTTTTGCCGATGGACTACAATCCGCGTTTTATGAATACCGCACCTGAGGATCAGATCTATCCAGGATTTTTGCAAGGTGGAGAACCGGTATTTATCCGCGGCATGCACCCCGAAGGTGATTTGAACTTCTCTCTGCCACGGGTCAATCTGGATTGCCGATTGACCATTCTTGGACGCTCTGAGCGGGCCCCGTTTTTATTGGAAACACTGATTCTGAATCCTAATCAGAGGCAGTTCTCGTTGGTGTGGCGCAGCGCATATCAATGCGATAAACACGCGCTTAAAATTGATCAGATCGACGTGACGCTAACACGTTGAATTGTTTTGCATTGCGATTCATGGAGTAAAACTGTGGCACAAACGACTTTTGCGAATTTTCGCGGCATAGTGCACCAAGGCAGTGGCGGTATCAGCATCGTATTTCCTGATGTCTGCAAAACCCCGCCGGGCCCAGTGCCAATCCCTTATCCCAATATCGGAATGGCATCGGATACCAGCAAGGGTCCAAAGACTGTGAAGACGGACGGCAGCATGCCGATGGTGAAAGGCGCGGAATATTCCCGCAGTACCGGTGACGAACCGGGAGTGGCCAAAGGCGTTCTCAGTAATGATCAAATGAGCGTATGTGAGTTCATGCTCTACTCATTTGATGTGAAATTCGAAGGGAACAATGTTTGCCGTATGGGCGATCCCTTATTCCACAATCGCAAAAATATTATGGGTTAGGTGTGACGGCACGAGTGAGCACACACGGTTCCGCATCCTTGGTGCGCCCCGGTTATGAACACATATTCGAGAGACTGGTGGATGATGCGGGTTTTTTGTGGCTCCTGCGCGAGAGGGCCCTTCGCCAGTCGACCTACAATCGTGAAGAACAACAGGCGCTGGATAATCGTCTGGAAACTGTCTTGCAGGCGCTGGAGACCGGTCCTGATATTGCCTGGTCATCTGCGTTTGAAGCAGCCCAGATGGGTGCAGCTGGCGAAATGTTTGTTGCGACCTACCTCGCTTTCACCAGCGTTGCTGCGGATAAAATAGAAGCCCTGTCGAAGTTGGCCCAAGCCGGAGAAGAACATTTAAGAGGTTTGGTCTCTGCGCTCGGATGGTTACCGGCTGAAAGCATTCGGCCTTGGGTCTGGAGCTGGTTGCATAGCGGGGAACCTTCGCTGGAGCATCTCGCACTTTGCGCCTGCAGCGTACGTCGGGAAGATCCGCGGGAACATCTGACAGCCCTCTTGCGCAATAAAAAAAGCCTTGCCTACGCCCCGCTTCATGCCCGCGCATTACGCTTGATAGGCGAAATTAAACGCTTTGATTTACTGCCACATCTACAAACGGCTCGCCAAGTAAAAAATCCAGAAATACAATTTTGGTCCGTGTGGTCCGGTGTGTTGCTCGGCGATGCACAGGCCAGATCGGCGTTGCTACCACTGGTGATGCAACCTGGCCCTTGGCAAAATGCCGCTGCCGAATTGGCGTTTCGCGCCCTGCCGATTGAGCTGGGTCGAGACTGGATCAGCCAGATGGCGCAGAAGAGCCATCTGCACGAGCAGGTTATCAAAGCCACGGCCATCTTGGGGGACGCCCAGGCGCTGCCTTGGCTGGTGCAACAGATGCGCGAACCCTCAGTGGCACAAGTGGCAGGTGAGGCATTTACCTGGGTGACTGGCATTAATCTCATAGCGGCAGGTTTGGTAATCCAGACGCAATCTGCGGAGACCTTTGACGATGCGGAGGAGCGTGATCTGCCAGCGCCGGATACCACCGCCGTAGAGCGGTTATTGCCGCAGGTTATACAGCGCATGCCATGCGGTCCGCGTTATTTCCTGGGCAGGACCGCCAATGCGCAGCACATGCAAGATGTCTATGCATCCGGAAATCAACAACAGCGCAGTGTCGCAGCATTGGAACTGGCGTTAATGCGACGCGAGCAGATTTTATTGAACACTGCAAAGAAAGAATTGCCGAGCGCTGTTTAATGAAACTCCTTTTTCTCTCGCCGCGATCAACAGGTAATGTCATGCCCTATTCCCTTTTTGAACGGCTCTACCCTCTGCGATCATTGATAATTCCGGCCAGGATTTTATGGTGTGCGGCTTTGCTATTGATTGCGCCAGTGTTGAAAGCAAATTCAGTGGTGCCTGAAACGACGATGTTGGTGCAGGAGCGGGAAGCATTGGATCTTGCTTACCAGGAATTTGTCGATCGCTGGCTCTCGCTTTCCGTCAAAAAAAATTCTCCGGCGCCTGCCATAGATTTGGAACAACTGACAGCGCAGGTGCAGGTTGCGGCCCCATTGCAAGGAGCGGCGCTTATCCGGGCGAATTTTCAATTATTGCGAGACAATTTTGGCAAAAAAAATTTTGGCGAACTGCTGGCACATTTGTATCTGGTCAATGATACAGCCAGCGTGCAGGTGTTGACCGATCACCTCAAAAAAAGCGCAAATCCTACAGCCATATCCCGCAACTATTTTCTGCTCGCGCAATATTATGAGCAGCGCCAAAATTGGCAGGGCGTCCAAGGTGCCTTGAGTAAAATTGATCAGAAAAATCTGAGCCTGGCCGATAAGCACTATTATCAGTTGCTGATGGGGTATGCGCTGCAGAATCTCAAAGAACACCGCAAAGCGCTGCGTTTCTATCAAGAGATTCCCAACGGTTCACCTTATTTCGCGCACGCCAAACTCAATGAAGGTACCGCCAATCTACGCCAGGGTTGGTGGACGGAAGCCCACATGGAATTCGAGCGGGCAATCCAATTTTTGACGGATCAACCGCGAGATGAAAATCTGCGCAATCGTCTGCTGGTGGTGCTCGGGTATTCGCAGTTGCACTATGAATTTTACCGGGATGCCCGCAATACGTTGCGCAAAGTGGCGGTGGACAGCGATTCTGCGAATAAAGCCCTGATGGGTATCGGACTGGCCGCTGCCTACCAAAAAGATTTCGTCGGTGCCGCGAACGCTTTTCGCCTGTTGACCGAAAAACCGGTGGCGGACCTCAGCGTGGATGAAGCTTTTTTGTTGTTGCCGTACGCGCAAGAGGAAACGGGTAATAAAGAAGCCGCCGGATCGGCATATCAAAAAGCCATTAATCATTATCAACGCAAACTCGATGAGCTATTACACCTGCAAAATCGTGTTCTGAGTGCCAACCAGAATTACCTCCTTAAAGATATACAGGATGCAGAGACGCGTGCTGCAGAGGTCTTTGGCGGTGCAGGCGGTATACCCATTTATTTGCAGAAAAATCTTGAAAACCTTTTGCACATCCAACCATTGGCGGATGAGCCGGGCTTGGAAAAAGCCGCAGAAGATCTTCGCCAGCGTTACAAAAACCACATGCAGCAGGTGACGGTGAAAAATATAGAAGCTCGTCGCGCGATGCTCAATAGTTATCTCAGTCAGGCCAAATTTGGAATGGCGAAGCTCTATGATGCTCCTTAAATTATTGTTTCAAACATTATTGTGTGGCGGTGTGTTGGTTGCCTGTAGCTCCCAGCCACAGCAGAGCGGCACTCTTGGTGATCTGGATACTGTCGGCAATGAGGCCGGCAGATCCGTTTCAGCTGCGCCTCAAAAGAGCAAGGAGGATATCAAGCGCGCCTATTATGATTACCTGAAAAGCGCCGCAAAGGACGACAAATTGAGGGTGACGGCGGCGACGCGTGTTGCCGAGTTGGAATTGGAGTTGGACCAGCAAATCCAGGCCAGCCAACCCGTTCAGGAGGTGAATAATGATGCCGCGTTTACGCAAGCTGTGCACAATACCATTGAGCTGTTGAATAACACATTGCGCGATTTTCCAGACGCACCGGGCAACGATCATCTCCTGTATCAGTTGGCGAAAGCCTACGATCAGGTGGCGGAGAGTGACAAGGCTGTGGCTACTCTGGAGGAAATGGCAAGGCGTTATCCGGACACACCTTACTTTATGGAAGCGAGATTCCGCATGGCGGAAAATGCCTTCGTAAGTGGACGGTATTTTGATGCCGAGGATGCCTATACGGATGTCATTCGAGCAAAAGACAATGGGGTTTTTAAAGAGAAAGCGCTGTTTAAGCGCGGGTGGGCGCGCTACAAGCAGGAACTCTATAAAGAATCCCTGGATGATTATTTCGCTGCTGTAAATGAACACCATTTCTCGTCATACGAAACCCTGGAAAAAACCGACCAGGAGCTGTTTGATGAATATTTTCGTGCAGTGGGATTGGCGTTTCTCTATATGGGCGGCGCCGATGCACTTAAGGAATATTTTGCTGGGGAGTCCCATGCCTATGCGTTTACAAGCTACAAAGCTGTTGCCGAGTTGCAGCTAAAGCAGGAGCGCTATTCCGACGCGGCTACGACCTACCAGTCGTTCTCGGACGAATATCCACAAAATTCCGCTGCGATCCATGCAGGGTTGGCGGTGATCAAAATCTGGAAGGATGCGAAATTCTTCGAACCTTATAGTCGGGCCTTCAATGGGTTCTATCAGCGGTATGAACCGGGCTCCAAGTTTTGGAAAGGCACCGGGACTCGAATTCCCGATGCCGACAAAAAACTGGCCTTTAGTGCCATTCGCGACAATATCGTGTTGCTGGCAGCGCGCGATCACAATCAGTACCGCAAGAGCAAAAAATCCGATGATTTTGCCGGCGCACAGCGCTGGTACGAGCTCTACCTCAAGGACTATGCCGCATACGCCCGCCAGGACAAAATCTACCCGCTTTATGCGGAGCTGCTGAATCAGGCAGGGCAGTTTCAGCAGGCCCTTAATTTTTATGAAAAAGCGGCATTTGATGGCGACATAGTGCTCGATAAGGAGTCGGCGTATGCCGCCGTTTTCCTTACCGACAAGTTGCAGCAGCAGGCTGCAGACTCCAACGTCAAGCTACAATGGCTCAACAAACACTTGGTCTATGCAAAGCGCTATGCGGAGCTCTATGCGGGGGAAAAGCAGACGCCTCTTATTCTGCAAAATGCTACGCAACTGGCCTTTAAAGCCGGATTCCGGGATCGCGTTATCGAGTTTGCAAACCTTCTACCGGATACGGCACCTGCACAAATTCGTGAAGAAGTGAATCTATTGATGGCCCAAGCCCTTTTCGACTCGCAGAAATACGAAGAGGCGGAATTGGTTTACCAGGATCTTCTTGTCAATCCGGGATTATCAAAAAGCACTCGTCGGGATTTGGGTAACAAACTCGCACTGAGTATTTATCGTCAAGCGGAGATGGCGCAGAAGGAGCGCCAGGAGATGGAAGCGGCGCGCCAATTTTTGCGGATCCAGCGGGAAATTCCCGAATCCGAACTGGCACCGGCCGCCATGTACGATGCTGTCGCCTTGTTCATGGCCCAGTCCATGTGGAATGAGGCCATCGATTATCTCAATCTTTTTCAAAAGCTTTATCCCAAGCACCCCTTTCAGGGGGACGTAAGCAAGAAGCTTTCGGTCGCTTATCTCAATTCCGGGCGCAGTTTGGAGGCGGCACGCGAATTTGAAAAACTATCGGATTTTGGCGCGGATGATCAAGAAAAAATGGCCGCGCTCTGGCACGCTGCCGAGCTTTATCAAAACAAGGGTGACTTGGCGTCCGCGCTGCGTGCTTACACAGAATACGCCAAAACCTATAAGCGACCTTACACACAGAATCTTGAAGCCATGAGTCACCTCGCGGCGATTAACGGCCGGCTCATGGATATGGACAAGCGCCGTTTCTGGTTGCGCGAAATTATCAATACTGACGCCAAAGCTGCCAAATCCAATAAGACGACACGCACGGAATTTCTGGCTGCCAGCGCTTCGTTCGATCTGGCGGAGCTGCGTCAGGAGGATTTTGCACGGATGCGCTTGGTCAATCCATTACCGAAATCCCTACAGAATAAAAAGAACACCATGCAGGATGCAGTGAAATTGTATGGTCAGTCTGCCGTTTATGGTCATGCGGAATTTGTTACCCGCGCTACCCTGGCTATAGGCGATATCTACCGCCAATTCGCCCGTTCCCTGATGGAATCTGAACGCCCAAAAAACCTGAACGCAGATGAGCTGGAGCAATACAACATTTTATTGGAAGACCAGGCGTTTCCCTTCGAGGATAAAGCCATTGAATTTTATGAAACCAATGTAAGCCGTATTGCGTCTGGCACATTTGATCCAGCTGTCAAAACCAGTCTTGAGCAACTGAAGACTTTGTTCCCGGCGAAATATGGTCGCGCAGGAAAAGTGGAAACGTCGGTAGAGCAGCTCACACGGTGATATTTTTGGAATGCGAATTTCTATGAAAATACTCTTACTATACGGTTGGCTATTAATGTGCCTGCTGACCTTAAATGCCTGTCAGACATCGGGCCAAACACAATCCGGAAAAAAGCAGGCGGGTGTGGCATCCCTTTCAGAATCGCAGCAAGCGCTTTACCAACAGGCGCTCACTGATCTTGATCGCCAACGGCCGCAACAGGCTGAGGCCAGCTTGTCGGGGTTGTTGCGTGAGCACAACAACGTCGCAGAACTCTGGATTAACCTGGCGCTCAGTCAGTACCAACAAAAGCATTGGGAAAAAGCCGCAAAAACCACCGAGACGCTGCAGGCGAAATTCCCTTCGGTGGTTCAAGGCCATAATCTGGCCGGTTTGCTGGCGGTGGAAAAGGGCGAATTTGCCAAAGCCCAGGAGCACTACACCAAAGCCCTGCAGATCGACCCGAATTATGTCAACGCACTCTATAACATGGCGTTGTTACAGGATGTTTATCTGCAGAATATTCCATCCGCGCTGAAATATTATTCCCTGTATTTGGGACAGGTCGAAGATGAGGAAACCAAAGCCTGGATGGAGAATCTATCGCAAACCGTCGAGTCCCAGGGAAATTGATATGCGTTTATTAAGCCTGATTTTAATTCTGGGCAGTTTATCGAGCGTATGGGCCCAGGACAAAATAGAGCTGGAGACAACCACAATTAAAGGCAATACGGAATTGCCGAAATTTCTTTATGTCGTGCCCTGGCAGGATCGCAAAAGCGACCAAAAACAGGAGCAGAAGCTGGTGCTATACAATCTTTATGGCGATTTGTTCGATCCCCAGCTGCCGCAATATATCGGATCGGATGAATACAAACTCATTCCCGAGCCGACCCCATGACGCCGACTATTCCGGCCGCTTGATATCTTGATATAGGTCATTAATTATTCGTTTGTCGCAAGCTTGAGGCCGATAATGCCGGCAACGATCAGCCCTAGGCTCAATAGCTTGAGCGGACTGGCGGATTCACCCAATAAAAGGATCCCAAGTATTGCGGTGCCCACTGTTCCGACGCCCACCCATACGGCATAGGCGGCGCCTATAGGCAGAGACTTCATCGCTATGCCAAGTAAACCCAGGCTGGCGATCATGGAGAGCACAGTAGCAACCGTCGGCCAGAACCGGGTGAAACCCTCGGTATATTTAAGTCCTATAGCCCATCCGATCTCCAGCAGGCCGGCAATAAAAAGAATAAGCCAGTTCATAAAGGACCCGTGTGGGATGTCGGGGTCATTCATTTGCCCTCATCAAAGCAAAGACCATTGCCCTGAATAAATCGCATAACCAAACAAAAGAGCATTGGTCAGACCGTGCGCCACGATTGCATCCGCAATATGTGAGCTCCTGTAACGGACAACTGCGTACACCAGACCCGCCAAGGTGCCGGCAATCCAGGCGCCATGCAGTAGACCGAAGGCCAGTGAGCTTACCGTGAAGCCGATCAGGGAAAAGGGTATGGAGCCTCGGATCACCACCGGTTGTGATGACAGCCGGCACAGCAGATAAGCCCTGAATCCCAGCTCTTCGGCAATGGGCACGGTGATCACAGTTCCGATAAAGCGGAAAACCAGCCATACGCCCACCCAGAATGTCGGTGAGTTGCTGAAAGTCTCCTGGAAAACCTGGTCGGTCTCCGGCGCCTTGGGGACCGCAAAAATCCACAAGATGGTCACCAGGACACCGCCGATCAATGACCAGTAGGAAATCGAAAACGGTCGAAATTGCAGTGCGCGCCAGCAGTAAATAAGGGCGCTGGCGGTGAATAGGACGCGCAGGGGGTATAACCAGTCAAAATGCCCTGACAAAGCCTGCGTCAGCAAAGTGGCGGACAAAAGAGTGATCAGGGGAATGAGGGTGGCAATCGGCAGATTCAAGGGTTCCGCCCTTGTCGCCACCTGATCAGAGGTTTCGCTTTCCCCATGGGTAAAAAATTTACTGCGGTGCGCCAACCACATCACCAGAACACTGGCAATAATAAAACTGATCCAACCCGCCTGCGTGTGAAAGCCCAATACAGCGGTATCTGGTGACCAGTAAGCCCCTATCAGGATCAGCACGATAATACGCAGCGCATTGAACAGCCAGATGATGAGCGCAGCGAGCGGAAACAACAAAAATGCCTGGGGGAAACGAAAATCCTTTTTAAAGCTGTAGAGGTATACACCCGTAAAGGCCGTAATAAGACCGATCCCCTCATAACCCGAACAGGGTATGGCAATATCCACCAGAAAATCATTAACACCGATGATCCTGGCACCGGCCTCGGTGAACATATACACATCGTGGTCAAAGATAGACAGTCCCAGAGAAACCAGGAAAAAGGTTGCTTCACTCATACTTGACCAGAGATGCTGGGTGGATGAACCCAACATCCATACGCCAGCACTGAGGGCAATACTGATCAATAAAAACAGATATTCGTATCGGAAGAAGCGGCCCCAAAAACTGGGCGAGGCAAGGGAAAACAGCGCGAAAATCCCCGCAAGAAATCCCAATGCCAGCCAGATGAGATGGTCGCCCAGGCTGGACTCCGGTGTTAGTAATACGGGCACAAGTCGGTAGAAAAGGTAAAACGCCAAAAGCTGAACAACCAGAAAACCCAGTTGCTGTAAGCGATTCTGGTTGAGAAATTGGTCGCGATAATTGGGTAAACGGCGGAAAGCGAGTACGGCAAATATCACCATCGCCAGTGTAGCGACGCGCGAAATCGCTTTGCCATACTGAAATAAGAACTGGGCAAATGGATTGTCGAACTCTGCGGAAATAGCGCGAACAGCCAAATATATGGAAGATCCTGCGAGGAATTTTTCCACTACCAGCACGCCCAGGATAAGGGCGGTGATCAGGATAGCTTCCAAAATTTTTGGATTCTTCCGTAGAGCGTCAACCAATCGATTCTCGAGCATGTAAGGTCTACTAATTATTAAATGGGTGTGGATATAAAAAAGGAGCGGTTGCCCGCCCCCCATTTATTGTTAGGTCACGCCATATCCACTGGGATAAATGTAGCTGATGTCAGCGGATCTCGTAGCGGAATCCGCCTTCTTCTGTGCAACCCACGTGAATACTGTGGATCTCCTCGCCTTGCGCCATGCGGCCCAGGCATTCGGATGCCAGGTCCGGCAACATACCGCGGGTAAGAATGTTTTCGATATTGCGCGCACCTGTGTCCACTTCCTGGCTGCGCGCCAAGATTTGCAGCAGCACATCCTCATCGTAGGAGAACTGGGCGTTGTAACTCTGGCGCACACGCTTTTCGATACGGCGCATATTGATTTCGCAAATTTTCATCAGATCATCGTCCCCCAGAGGGTAATAGGGAATGATGGTGGTGCGACCGAGAAAGGCGGGTTTGAAGTGACGCAGCAGCTGCGGGCGGAAATTGTCCAGCAGCACTTCCGGTTCGGGTTTTTCCTCGGCGGAGGCGCACATTGCGCGAATGTGCTCTTCCCCTGCGTTGGAAGTCATGATGATGACCGTATTGCGGAAGTCGATATCGCGGCCTTCACCGTCGCGGATGGTGCCTTTATCGAACAGGTTGTAAAACACGTCCTGCACACCGGGGTGGGCTTTCTCCATTTCGTCCAGCAGTACCACGCTGTAGGGTTTGCGACGCACGGCTTCGGTCAATACGCCGCCTTCACCGTAGCCCACATACCCTGGAGGCGAGCCGAGCAGCATGGATACTTTGTGCTCCTCTTTAAATTCGGACATGTTGATAACGGTGATATTCTGCTCGCCGCCGTAAAGAATATCCGCCAGCGCCAGCGCACTTTCCGTTTTTCCCACGCCGCTGGGACCAACCATAAAAAATACGCCTATGGGCTTGCGTGGATCAGTGAGGCCGGCGCGGGAAGTACGGATCGCCTGGGCAATAGCTTCCAGGGCATGGGGTTGCCCGATCACGCGGTCGCCGAGATTTCTGGCCAGGTTTAGCACCTGCTGAATTTCGTTGGAAACCATTTTGCCTACAGGTATGCCGGTCCAGTTGGCAACAACCTCGGCTATGGCTTGGCTGCCCACATTGATCTGAATCATGGGATCCTCGCCCTGCACTTCTTCCAGCTCAGCCATCTGCGTCCGCAGCTGAGTCTTAGCGGTTTGCAGGGCTTCTGGCGTCAGGCGTTCGCCTTTTGCCTTTTGCTCTTCTACGGGTTTGCGCGAGAGATGGAAGTCTTCTTCGATCTGCTTTTGTAATTCATGAATTTGTCCAACCAGGGACTTTTCCTTTTCCCATTGGGCTTCCTGCACCTGCAATTTGGCCTGCAATTGCTCCAGCTCTTTCAGCAGCTGGGCTATGGCCTCTTCACAATTGCCCAGCGTAGCGTTCTCCCGCTCCAGGGAAACAATATTGGTTTCGCACTGGGTGATGCGGCGGCGGGTGTCTTCGACGGAAGCGGGTGTGGCGCTCTGGCTCAAGGCGACGCGCGCGCAGGCGGTATCGAGCAGGCTCACGGACTTGTCGGGCAACTGCCGCGCGGTGATATAGCGACTGGATAGACGCACGGAATCCACAATGGCTTCGTCGAGAATACGAACGCGGTGATGGTTCTGCAGCATCCCGGAAATAGCGCGCATCATGTCGATGGCTTTGCCTTCGCTGGGCTCTTCGATTTTCACGACCTGGAAGCGTCGTGTCAGAGCGGGGTCGCGCTCGAAATATTTTTTATATTCCGCCCAGGTGGTGGCGGCAATGGTGCGCAGCTCGCCGCGTGCCAAGGCCGGCTTCAACAAATTGGCCGCATCGCCCTGCCCTTCCTTTCCTCCGGCGCCGATCAGCGTGTGGGCCTCGTCGATAAACATGATGATGGGTTCGGGGGACGCTTTCACTTCGGCGATCACCGACTTCAGCCGGTTCTCGAACTCCCCCTTCACACTGGCGCCGGCTTGCAACAGGCCCAAGTCCAGCGTGCGTACCACCACGCCCTTGAGGGGGTCGGGAACATCGCCGGAGGCGATGCGCAGGGCGAAGCCTTCCACCACGGCGGTTTTACCCACGCCGGCTTCACCAGTGAGGATCGGGTTGTTCTGGCGCCGGCGAATCAATATATCGATGATCTGACGAATTTCCTCGTCGCGACCCAGCACAGGGTCGATGCGTCCCTGTTTTGCCGCTTCGGTGAGATTCACCGTAAATTTGTCCAGCGATGGTGATTTGCTGGGAGTGGCCGAGGCCGCTGTACCGGGTTCTGCCGCCCCGGTATCGCCTTGAGCGGAGTTGGTGGATTCACCCGTGGTGCCGACGATTGCACGCACCATATCGCGGAGGGACTCGGGGGCGATTTTACGCAGTTCTTCCACGTTGATCTGGCGGCGCAGTCCTTCATCCAACAGCAGTGCGGCCATTATGTGCGCGGAGGTTGCCATCCCGTGACCGTATTCCACAGAGGCCAGTAGCCAGGCATTTTTGGCGAGATCGACAATATTCGGAGACAGGGCTGGCGCGCGCGTATTGCCGGATCTTATGCGGTCCAATTCGGTATTCAATTGCTGCGTCAGACGACCCAGGTTGATTTCATATTTTTTTAAGATAGCGGTCAGATCGCTGTCGCTGATCTCAAGTAATTTGACCAGCCAGTGTTCAATTTCCACATTGTAATGGGTGCGTGACAGACACAGACCGGCGGCGCCCTCCAGGGCTGCGCGCGTGGGCTCATTGAGTTTGCCCACCAGGGCTTTTAAGTCGATGCTGATCATGGGATTTCCTTTTCTGCAGTTAATAACGAATTGGGTTCTTGTTATCGATTATGTGTTTAGCGGATCCGATACCTAAATTTTCAGTCGTCCCGAGGAAACACGAATATCCAATGTATCCTCATTCGCGGCATCAGCATCAATTTGGCTGGCAAGCCAAGTGTCCCAACCGATGGTGGGCGGCGTCGATTGGCGCAACTGAATGCGATTGGGAATATGCCGTCGCGCTACGCGCAATACATATTCGGTCTCCAGTTCTGTGCCCGCGTACAACTGGACGAGTTCATGCAGTTGTCGCAGGGTGGAAGTGCCCGGAGCAAACTGGCGGAACTGTGCATGATTCAGCGGCCCCAAAACGACCCTTATTTTGCCTTGGGCGAACCAGCCTTTGCCACCCAAAATTGCGGAGCGGCCGAGGCAGGCATTCTGGCCCAACGGATTGCCCGGATAAGGCAGCCGCGAGCGCACATCATCCACCAGATCGTGCCATTCCCCGACAAATTCCTGGATCTCCACAGGCACAGCGAAATAGTGGCTGAGCAAGCGACTCAGCCCATTGGCGGGGCGGGTGCGTTGGTTGAGGACGCCGGCAAAATACACCAGGGTTTCGTGATTGACCTTCAGCTGGTCGAGCAGGTGATCTGTGCCCAATCCCAGCAGGGACAAAATGGCGTGGGTGTGCGTATCGAGTTTTTCCCGGCGCTGCTGCAACAGCTTGTGGCGTTCATAGGCTATGGGCAGACGATATTTCACGTTCGCCTGAAAAAACAAAGAAATGGCGCGGTGATTAAAAAGGTCGAGAAAATCCCGCAGGCTTTCATCGCGCAGCTTGAGGCGTTGAAACAGGATTTCCGTGTAATGGAACGGCAGCACGCCGGTGGAACCGGTGAGTCCCATGAATCCCACCACCAGCTGCCAGCGCCGCCCCTGCTCCAAAGGTTGTTGCTGAATTTTTATAATTTCGCTGCCGGGAAAGCCCAAAGACAAATAAGCGCAGAAGCGCATAACTTCCGTGCCGGGCGGCGTGAACTGTCCCACCGCACGATCATTGATACGGTTGCCTGACTGTTGGCGATTGTGCAGCACCGCAGCGCGTTCGAGCAGGCGTACCGCCTGAAAAAACGCAATACGCTCGGGCGACTGCTGCAGCAGTTCGACTACAGCAAGATTTTTTCGCCGGATCTCGGTGGACATTTCTTCAGGTATCCTTCGCGGCCCTTCAAACGGACCAGGGTGCGGGTAAAAGAATTGATAGGGCAGTAGAGCGCAAAAAAGTGTTCCAGCACCGTTGCGAAAAGATAACTGCTGCTGCCGGTCAGCAGGTTTTCATCGAGCTCGATTTCAATTTCCAAACCACGGCAGATAGTCGCTCGGCCATCAATATTCAGCGGCGCGCTGATGGTCTTGGCGTGCACGGACTGCACCGATTCGATCAGACCGCGAGTCACTGAGGTTTCCTTGAAATCGTACAGACGCAGAATTTCCTTAAATGCCTCGGTGGAATTGCCGTGCCCGCTGATGGACAGAATATTGAGATTCAAATGGGAGATCAGTCGCCAGCGCGCCCGGTTTTTCAATGGCGGCCGTATGGTACTAGTAGGTTGCGTCAGGCAGCGAATGCGGCTGCAAGGTGGCGCACCGTTCACACATTGCAGGCGCGGGTGCTCCAGGGTAAAGGGCAATTTGCTGGGCAGATCGCGATTGCTGCAGGTGGTATTGATCACCAATGTGCGATCAAACGGTTGGTTGGGATTGAAATTGAGATCCACCAGTGTGAGATACAGATCCGTGCCTTCGTCCCGCTCGTGAAAACCCATTTTTGCAGGACGACGCTGGCAGTACCAATAGGCCCGTCGGTCGTCGTTCTGCTCCTTATGGGTCAAACCGTAAAACGGCAGGTATTCGCTGGTATCACCCGACGAAGTGGTGGCGGTGACCTTGTCCACAGAATACAACTCGTAGCCGACCGGACGACGCGCGTCGGGAACAATCATGTATTCCATTTGCGTCTGGTCGATTTTGATGGGGTCTGCTTTGTGTGTGAATAAATTCACCATGGGCGTGCAGCCCAGGGCAAAAGAATCCGCAGACACATTGTGTTCGAGTTCTATATCTGCGGTGTTGAAGTAGAAATACAGGTCCAGGCGATTGGTAGCTGCTTCCGGCAAGCGACCCTGCAGATCGATATCGACGAACATGAATTTTTCCGGAAACACAAAAAATTCCGTCAGCAATCGGTAGCCCAGCGCGGAATTGGGCGGATAGGGCAACAGCCCATCGTCCAAACGAAATCCGACGGGGCTTATTGCGTGACTGCCGAGCCGCACGGGATTCACATCGCCTTCGGCTTGCGCGAGGTAGACGTCCAGGCAGGAATTCAGCAACAGTTGATACAAAGGATAGGTATAGAGCGGCTGGCCCTTGAGATAAATGCGCAGGCGCTGGGGTGCGGTTTCCTGCAGTGAAATGGCATCGTTGAAGGTGCGCAGGGATATTTTCAGAACGCTGGCGGCACCGCGTACCTGGTTGGCCCCCGGGGTTGCAAACGGTCGACCGATCAGCGCGGCCTGGGTAATTTTGACTGGCCAGAGGTTGACGTCATAAACCGTGGCAAAGCGGCAGTTTTCTCCCTGAAATTGCTCGGTTTCCACCAGTGTGTCCTGCGCAATGCAAAAATGCGCATCCAGCTGCTCTTCATCCGGCACAAATTGCACGATCGACATGGAGGGAATCGGGCGTTGATAGTGCGGAAACATCACGCCTAATATGGCATCGCTCAGCTCAGGAAAATCGTCATCCAGCTTGTGCTGAGTACGCGCGTTCAAATAGGCAAAACTTTCGATCAGGCGCGAGGCGTGCGGGTCTTCAATGGTGTCATTGTGAATACCCAGCCGACCGGCGATTTTGGGGTGTTCCTTTGCGAATTCGGCACCCATCTGGCGAATAAACGCCAATTCTTTTTCATAATAGGGAAGCAGTTCGTCAGCCATGTTTGGACTCTTCTACAGTGACCGAGCGCAGCACAGGCTCCAGCACCGAATCAAATACCACGATTTCCGGTGCCGGGTCGGCGTACATGACGGCATCTATGCGAAAACGTAAAGTGCGGTCGGCCTTTTCGCCATTTTCCATGTAGCGTACAGCCACCGATTTAAACCGCGGTTCGAAAGTGCGAATGATATTCTCGATCTGGCGGGTGAACTCGCGGCGCTTTGTCACGTCGAGCATATTCACGGTCGCCAGGTCGGGCAATCCATAATTGAGCAGGCTGGTCTCCACCTCTTTTAATTCTTCCGGTGGTGACACAATGCGATACCGGCTGTTGAGCAGGTTTTCCAGGTCACGGCGGACGCTGCTGCGAAGATCTTTAAGCTTGCGCTGGCGGGTTTTTTCCGCATCCACACTTGCCGCCGGGTCATCATCGAACAAGCGATCCAGAATGGATTCGCGCAGGTTGCGCTCTTTATCGTGAATGGCCATGAATTAATTCCCACCCGCGGACTGAACCAGTTCCGTCACCAATTCCAATTCCGAAACCATTTGGTCCGCTTGATAATGCGGCACCAGGTGAATCACACAAGTGTAATAACCGGGTTTGGCTGGATGCTCATTGACCTTGACCGCCGCTTCGCGCAACGGATATCTGGCCTGGGTTTCCCAATCCAGATCCTCGCGGCCCGTAGTGTATTGGAACAGCCAGTCGCGCAGATAATTTTCGCAATCCTTGGCGGTGGCGAAAGAGCCGATTTTGTCGCGGATCATCACCTTGATGTAATGGGCTACGCGCGAGCCGCATAAAACGTGCTGCAGCATACCGGCGAGTTTTGCATTGATTTCCGCATCTTTGGCACTGCCGCGCTTCACGATATGAATAGATGGATTGCTGTAAAAAGCGACGTAAGGAGTTGCGTAACACTGGCAGAGCGGAACAAAACCCAGGTTACTGATATCGCGCTCAATGGAATCCGTAATCACCACGTCCGTCACCGGTTTGTAAGCGATTTCGCCGGAATCAGTGGAAAACAAATCACAGGGCAAATTGGTCACTATGCCGCCGCCCATCTGATCGCGCGGTACACCGCGGATGTGGCCGAACCAACCGACGCTGGCAAATTCCCGGATCAGAATACCCGCAAAGGCGTAACAGGCATTTCCCCACAAATAATGCTGCAGCCCATTTTTACCGAGCTTTTCATAGAAGAACACACCTTTATAACTGCCCGGTGTAGTGCGATAGGGGCGACGCATCAGGGTGCGGGGCAATGTCAGACCGATAAATCGTGTGTCGGGCCGGTTGCGCAAGCTGCGCCATCGCACATATTCCGTCTGGGCAAAAATGGCTTGCAGATTCAATGGCAGCCGCAAATCCGCGAACTGGTCGAAACCAAACAACTCGGGTGCCGCACCCGCAATAAATGGGGAAAAGGACGCTGCGGCAATTTCCGCCAAGCCTTCCAGCGCGGCTATATCGTCGAAAGGGTGATCCTCAGACGGCTTGTGGTGAATTTCGTAATCGCCGATCAATACTCCGTAAGGCTCTCCTCCGGGTGTGCCATATTCCTCATTGTAGATTTTCTGAAACAACTGGCTCTGATCGAATTCCATAGCGCGATTGATGTCACGCACCACTTCGGCCCAAGTGATATCCAGCACTTTCAATTTGGCATTTTTAACATTTTCCATCTGGATCGCGAGATACCACAGCCCGCGCCAGCTGGCTTCCAGCTTTTGGAATTTGGCGTGGTGGATGATGGAGTTGAGCTGGTCGTTGATCCTGTGATCCAGGTCGGCAACAGCGTGTTCGATCAGATGGCGAGCCATGTCCGCCGAGGTTGGGGACCTATTCTCACAACAGTGAGCGAACCAAAACCTCAGGGCTTTTCCGGCATCGGTTTCGGCAAGGAATTCATCGAGATTGGTGACGTAGGCCGATTGCTTGAGCACTTCGTCGAGGCTGATGGGCGGCTTGCGATCGGAGTCCTTGCCATTGGGCTGACCGGAGGAACCAAAGGGGGCAGGCACGCGGGAATCCTTTTGGAAAGGGCGGGGGCAATGGTGCCCCCGCGCTTAGGTTTAACCCGACTTGGGAATACTGGCCACCAGACGCAGAGAAGCGGTGAGTTCCTCCATCTGCAACCAGGGGCGCATCCAGGCAACGGCGCTATATACGCCAGGCTGGCCGGGCACTTCCTTAACTTCAATTTTGGCTTCCGCCAACGGGAAACGCGCTTTCATTTCAGCGCTTGCACCAGGGCTGGAGTTCACATATTGATTGATCCATGTGTTCAGCCAACGCTGTGCATCTTCCGCTTCCATGAACGAGCCAATTTTGTCTCGGGCCATCACTTTCAAAAAGTGGGCTATGCGAGAAGTGGCCATGATGTAAGGTAAACGCGCAGAAATTGCGGCATTGGCGGTGGCATTCGGATCGCCGAATTTCTTTGGCCGTTGCGTGGTCTGGGCACCGAAAAAGACCGCGTAGTCGGTATTTTTGTAATGGCACAGGGGTAGGAACCCAAGTTTGCTCAGCTCAGCTTCACGGCGATCGGTAATGCCGATCTCGGTGGGGCATTTCTGATCCATGTCGCCATCGTCACTGATGAATACGTGGCTCGGCAGACCCTCCACTTTACCGCCACCCTCAGCACCGCGAATGGTGGTGCACCAGCCGTATTCGGCAAAGGCGTGGGTGATGGTGGTGCCCATGGCATAGGCGGCGTTCATCCAGCAGTAATCGTCATGGTCGGCAGCGCGGGCACGCCCATCCTGACCAGGTTCTATCTCTTCAAAGTTGAAGGCTTCAATAGGTCTGGTGTTTTTGCCGTAAGGCGCTCGGGCGAGCACACGCGGCATGGTCAGGGTAACGAAACGGGAATCTTCGGAATCGCGGAAAGAGCGCCATTGAATGTATTCCGCGGAATCGAAAATCTTTTCCAGATCGCGGGGTTTGGACAACTCGGTGAAACTGTCAAAGCCGAACATTCTGGGCGACGCGGCGGAAATGAATGGACAGAACCCTGCAGCTGCCACATTGGACATTTTGCTTAAAAGGGAAATATCGTCTGGATGGGAGGAAAATTCATAATCACCGATCAGCGCTGCGTAGGGCTCACCGCCAGCAGTGCCAAATTCGCTTTCGTAAATTTTCTTGAAAATCTGGCTCTGGTCGAATTCCACAGCTTTTTCCAGATCCCGCGCCAGCTCTTTCTTGGATATATTCATTACCCGGATTTTCAAGCTACTGCTGGTTTCTGAGTTGCTCACCAGATGCTTCAAACCGCGCCAGGACCCTTCAAGCTGTTTGAATTTATCCGCATGCAAAATCGCGGACAACTGGCTCGACATGGCATCATCTATGGCAGCTATGGCGGAATTGATGGTGACAGACAGGTTTTTATCCCACTTCACCGTACCCTTCATGGCTTGCTCGGTGAGGGTTTTCAGAAGGTCTTGCGCTTCGTCGCGACTGGTTTGTTTGGTCGCGGATATCGCCTGCTCCAAAAAACTGACTTCATTGGTTTCGGCGGCGCTTTGGCCGGAGGTTTGGGTTTCTTGTGTTGCCATTATTTCTTCTCCCCACCGTCTACGCCCAGTTCACTGGAGAGTGAATTCAGCGCTTCGGTATTTTTTAAAACATCTTCCAGGATTTTTTCGAGATCTTCTGAGCGATCTGCTTTGGTGAGCAGGTCGCGCAGTTTGTTGCGGGTTTCCAACAGTTTACGCAAGGGTTCCACCTGTTCCACCAGTCGGTGCGGTTCGAAATCCTCCATGCTGTTGAAGGACAGGTTGACACCCATTTGGGAGCCGTCGTTCTGCAACGTATTGTCAACTTTCAGGTTGAGAGTGGGATTGATTTTCCCCATCAGGTCGTCAAAGCTTTCGCTGTCGATCTGGGCAAATTTGCGATCTTTCAGCGCTTTCTTGCCGTCGGCATTGTCGCCGGAATAATCGCCCATCACGCCCATTACAAAAGGAATTTCTTTCTTCTCTGAAGCCCCATTGGCTTCCAGATCGTAAGTAATGTGAACGCGCGGTTTTCTCACTCGTTTGAGTTTGTCATGAATGCTTTCGGCCATTGTCCTATCCTCGGTTTAAGGTGAAATTAATCTTCCGTTTTTACTCCAGTGAGCTTGCTGTACTCATCGAGCACCCGGTCATCTGAGATCAGCTCCCGCATCAGCTCAAACAGCGTCATATTGCCCCATTTCACCGCTTTCTCCAAGATATAGGAAATCGGCGAGTGGGGTTCCCTTTTGCGGAAAAATTCGGCGATTTCAAGCATTTGTTTGAATGCTTGTTCGCGTGTAGCGAGCGGGCCGGCTGCGCCGGCAGGAGCCGTGGAACTGCTGGATGCGATCCCCCCCTCCGTGGCCACGGCTGGATCAGTCACGGTTTCGACGACGGGGAATTTATGCTGTCCCAAGTGCTTTACCACCGCGAGGCATTCTTCCAGCGTGGAAATAATCAAGCTGGTCGGGGGCGCATCGTAAGTGCCGCAGTATTCGTCCAGCCGCTGGCTGATTTGGCGATAGAGTTCAATACATTCCACAAGGTCATCGCGCAGATTGGTTATGAACTCGTTAGAGGACTCATTAATGGCTTTTTCAATGTGTTCGTAGTCAAAGCCCAGCTTGTTGAATTCTTTCTCGCGATTGTCCATATCCTGGATACGCTGAGTCGCAAGGGCTTTTTGGCACTCCCAGAATGCAAAGGGGCCGAAGGCGTTGCCTTGGGTGATGCGCGCAGTGCGAATGGCGGGAATGAGGACACCTTCCTGACCACTGCCATTCAATCCGGTAAACGGCGAAACCTTGGTTTCGAGACCGTCTTCGTCGGGCATGGGATAAAGCTGGTCCCAAAAGCGTTCAATCAATTGATACAGCAACTGGAAACCGTCTTTAAGGCCGCCGAATCCGAAACGGCGCAACAGGGATTCGGTGTACCAGCAGGCGACTTCGAGATCCTTGCTTTCATTGCATAGAATTTTTGGCGCCAGATCGAAAACTTTGCGCCAGTCATCGTCGGGGCTGCCCAAATCGGCGCCTGAAGCATTTTTGCGTTCAATTTCACGCGCGCTGTTGCGTGCGGCTTTTACTTGCTGATAGGCAGAGGTTTGGGATGAGTTCAGGCGGCAATCACTGCCGGTGGGCATCTCGTCGGAAATGGGAGCAAGCAATGCTTCCAAATCGATTGCGGTCAACGATGCCATAAAGTTTTCCTTCTATATATGTGCTCTGTCGCCTGGATGTTGCAGCTTACTTGAGGGATCCTGCTGGTCTGAATCCCATCACCACTCCAAATATCCGTTCTGGGTCGAGGGTGGAATTGTGATCAAATGAAAACAGGCGGCCAGTCTAGAGCACATTGGGAAACGTGAAAAGTGCTCAGCAGCATCCGCATTAAAAACACTGGGGGCTTTGACGGTTCCCTGTGGACCTTTCATAGCGCCGCCGTTGGATAATATACTACCCAGCTTATTTAGGGTACTTGCCGCGCCGCGCGGTCAGTGCAGGCTCGACTGGCGGGTGCTATCCGCTCAACGACACCAAATTCACCCTAGTGCGTTCGGTTCAGGAAGAAGTTCGAATGGCGTTGCAGCTTACCATCATCAAATTTCCACCAGGGGTTTCCCTGATGGAAGACCGCAGAACTTTCGACGCCGATGGGGGTGTCATAGGCCGCGGTGTGGATAATGACTGGGTTTTGTCTGATCCGGAACGATTTCTTTCCTCCCGGCACTGTCAGGTTTCCCGCGAAGGGGAGCGCTATTATCTGACCGATCTCAGCACCAATGGCACCTTCGTCAATGGTTCTCCGGAGCCCCTTGGTCGCGGTTCGCGTATCGTGCTCAACGATGGCGATAGTTTTGACGTTGGGGAGTACAGATTCAAGGTTGTATTGCTGCGTGGAGCAGGGGCGACAAATACGAGCTCCGTGGGTGGCGATCCATTTGCCCAGCCCTTTGGCTCATCAGGCGCCTTTGACATTTCTGATCCTTTTGGAATTGGCCCCGCCGCGACATCCGAGTCGATGTTCATGAGCGCTGATTACAAGGGGGCGGTGCAGGATATTGCGCCTGACTCGCTTAAAATTACCGACCCTCTTCTCGCTCTGGACAACGCCAGCCGGGGGTTGTCTGACCGCAACGCACCCAGTGATCCATTTGCGCGTGGCGGCAGTCAGGAAGATTCGGCAAATCTCATGAATGATGCGATTGCCTGGCCGGAAACAACGCAGGAAAGTGCGCTTCTGCCGGAGGATTGGGCAGACGATCTCAGCTTGATCGGTGCACGTAAATCCCCATCGCCTAATTATTCGCTGCCAGATGACGATGCGCTCATTGGGGATTCGATAAAGCCTCATGCCCGGGGCGCGCTGGGGGATTCAGACCCCTTCCGCAATTTGGCGCGGGAACCGGACACCGCTTCCACTGCCAACGTTATTCCCGGTGCAGCGGCCAAAGGACGACAACCGGTTACCCGTGAGACGATCACCCCCGAGAATCCGCCCCGGCCTAAAGTTCCTCCTCGAGCGAATGAAACACCTCGCGCCCAGCCACCGCGCCCGGCTGAAAAACTCCAAACAGGCGCTGGGGTAACTTCCCCCCCAGTCGAGACGCCCCGGCCGCTTGCCAAAGCATCGGTATCAGCGCCGGGTACTATGGATCGCACTCTGGTAGACGCCATGGGTTTAACGGGGTCGGAACTCAGCGACGATCAAATCCGCGATATCCACATCACTGTTGGAGCCATGATGCGGGAGACCATCGATGGGCTTATGCAAGTGCTGCGATCACGCACGAGCATAAAAAACGAATTTCGTATCAACATCACCACCATACAGCCGGTGGAAAACAACCCGATCAAATTCTCCGCCAGTGTCGACGAGGTGCTGGACCTGATGTTCCTGCGCAGAAGCCGCGCCTATAAAGCGCCACTCGACGCTATAGAGGAAAGTTTTGACTCCATCGCCGATCATCAGCTGGCTGTGATCGCCGGAATTCGGTCCGCATTCCGGTCGGTGTTGAGCAAATTTGATCCCGAGCGCCTGGAAGAAGAATTCAAGCAGTCCGGTAAAGGCGGCATATTGCCGGGGGTAATGAAGGGTCGTTACTGGGGTGCCTACCAGGAGCATTACCAGAAAGTGATCAACGATATGGAACGTTCGTTCCAGGAGCTGTTCGGCGATGAATTTGTGCAAGCTTATGAAGACCAGATGCGCAAACTCTCCCAGGCCCGTAAACGCGACTTGTAAAACCCGGAGGAAATCCATGCAATCATTTTTAACACGCGGTTTATTGTTGGTCTTGTTGAGCCTGAGTCTGTTGAGCTGCACCAAGGTCAATAGCGGGGTGGTCGGCATGTTCAATCTGGACACGGATTTGAAGCTGATGCTGATCGCCGGTAAGGACATCAATCCAGACGAAAAGCGCTCACCTTCGCCGCTTTATATAAGGTTGTACGAACTCACGTCAGAGCACGCGTTCAACAAAGCGGATTTCATGGGACTCTACGAGAGAGATGAAGCTTTGCTTGGCAAAGACATGTTGGCCAAACGCGAGCTGAACCGCTTGGTACCGGGCGAGTCGCAACAAGAGGTGTTTGTCGTGGACCCCAAAACCCGCTACGTGGCACTCTTCGCCGAGTTTTATGAATTTAAAAATGCCAAATATAAAATCATCTTTCCCGTGACATCCAAAAATGTGGTGAAAAATACGGTGCGGATAGAGGTGACAGGCAATAGTATGCTGCTGCAAAGCGCGCGCTGAAACCTCCATGCTATTCCTCAAAATGAACGCGTCATTCACAAAAGCGGATGTGTCAGACACCAATACGGAAGCCTTATGTCTTTAGAATCCAAAGTCGTCTGGTCCGAGGGCATGTTCCTCAACCCCCAGCATTTCCAGCAGCAGGATCGCTATTTCGAGTATTACGTCAACGGCCGCTGCACGGCCCTGGCGCCCTACGGCTGGGGTTTCAAGGAATTTGAGCTGGATCAGCAACTGCTGAATTTGGGAAAGATTTCCGTGCAACGCGCCAGTGGGATTTTCCCGGATGGCACGCCCTTTAATTTCCCGGAAACGGATGATCCGCCGCCAGTGATCGAGATTCCGGAAAACACTAAAAATGCGACGATCTACTTGGCTGTGCCGGTGCGTCGTCCCGGCGCGGTGGATATATTGCCTCAGGACAGCAAACAGGGTTTGGCGCGCTATTACGCGGTGGACCGGAGTGTGCGCGATGTGACAATCGAGGGAGGCGATAGCCAGAAATTACAGGTCGGCAAATTGCGCCTACGGCTGTTGTTGCATACGAACGATCTGAGCGGATTTGCTTACATTCCTCTGGCGCGCATTTCCGAGATTCGCCAGGAAAAGGACATCGCCCTGGACGAACGTTGCATACCCACAGTGCTGGATTGCAAGGCCACGTTAAATCTGTCTGCGTTCATCGCGGAATTGCATGGGCTGCTGCGCCACCGGGCCGAAGCCATCGCCGGGCGCCTCGCGGATTCGCGACGTGGTGGCACGGCGGAGATTGCGGATTATCTACTCCTGCAGGTGACCAATCGGGTTGAACCCATGGTGCGGCACATGGGGCAGATTGACGGGTTGCACCCGTTGACGTTGTTTGATTATCTGGTGCAGCTCACAGGCGAGCTTTCCACGTTCGTGGCGACCAATCGCCGGCCGCCGGACCTGCCGGTCTATCTGCACGCGGACCTGGAGCAGACTTTCATGCCGCTGATGCAGACGCTGCGCAAATACCTTTCAATGGTGTACGAGCAGACCGCCGTGGCATTGAATCTGGCGGAGAAAAAATACGGCGTGCGGGTTGCGGAGCTCACGGATCGTTCCCTGCTGACTACGGCCAGTTTCGTGTTGGCGGTGCGCGCCGACGTCAATGACGACATGATCCGATCCCGCTTTCCGGCACAGATCAAAATCGGTCCTGTGGAACGCATTCGCCAGTTGGTCAACGCCGCCCTGCCGGGTATTGAATTGAAACCTTTGCCGGTGGCTCCGCGACAGATACCTTTCCGCGCCGGTTATACCTATTTCGAGTTGGACCAGCACAGTCAGTTTTGGAAGGAAATGAGCAGCTCAGGCGGTTTTGCCATGCATGTGGGCGGTGATTTTCCGGGGTTGGAAATGGAATTTTGGGCGATTCGACGCTGAGGCTATGAGGTGCTCCCATGACGGATGACAACGACCGCACGGTCTTCAAACCCACGCCCGGCGGTGATCGCGGCTCCGCACGCCCCACACCCGGCCGGCGCTCGGGAGCCACAGAAGTCGGACGCACGCGCCCAGCGGCACCGATGGGAAATCCGCCCCCCGCAGCAACAGGTGCGGGTATGCCACCGCCGTCCGTAGCCAGTGGAGCCCGCGCTGGTTTCGAGCAGGTGCGCTTCAACACGGCGTTGGGCCTCAACCCGTTGGTCAACGCAGCCAGCACCCTGATTGCAGTGTTTGAAAAAATCCGCCATACCGCGCGGCACCCGGACGTAGGGGGCTTGCACAAGCGCCTGGTGAATGAGATTCGCACCTTCGAACAGAAAGCCAAGGATATCGACATAAAGCCGGAGATAGTCCTCGCTGCGCGCTATCTGCTGTGTTGCGCCCTGGACGAAGCGGTGCTGCACACCCCTTGGGGCGATGAAAGTGCATGGGGTCAGCGTACCCTGCTGAGCATTTATCACGGGGAGACCTTCGGTGGGGAGAAGTGTTTCGCCATTCTCGACCGCATGTTGCAGGCCCCCGCGGAAAACCTCCCCATGCTGGAATTGTTTTACATTTGCCTCAGCTTGGGATTCGAAGGCAAATACCGGTTGATGCACCGGGGCCGCGACCAACTGGAGGTATTGCGGGACGATCTCTACCGCACGATCCGCAATCAGCGTGGGGATTTCGAGCGCGGTCTCTCGCCTCATTGGCAGGGGCTGGGTCGGGTGCGTAAAACCCTTTATCACTATGTGCCCATGTGGGTCGCGGCCAGCGTGTTTGCCGCCCTGATATTTGTGGGTTATGCCGGCTTTACCTATTGGATGCGCGCAACATCGGACCCGGTACTGCAAAAACTCGATGCGGTGATAGTGCAACCCGCACACCAATAACCCATCCAGGGAAGTGGAAGATTCAAACACAGCAGGTGTGCCCGCCCGGGTGCACCCATAGGACGGATTGAACGGCAGCCATGCAAAAACTCAAAGCCTTTTTTACCAACCCCATCACCATCTCGGTCATAGGCCTGATCGCCGTCTGCCTGCTGATCTGGTTTGTCGGGCCCCAGATCAAGTTTGGCGCAGACAACGCCGCCCCACTCGCCAGCACCAATATCCGTCTGGTCTGCATCATGGTCGCTCTGGTGCTGTGGGGGCTGAACAATCTCTGGATCCAGGCGCGCAGCAAAAAAACCAACAATGATCTGGTCGCTGGCTTGCAGCAAAGTCAGGAGAAGCTGAGTCAGGGCGGTTTTTCCGACCAGACCGCAGAGGAGATGTTTCAGATCAACGAGCGCTTCAACCAGGCACTGGATACATTGCGGCGCTACAAATTCAAGGGCGCCAGCGGTAACAAGGCACTCTATGAACTGCCCTGGTACATCATCGTCGGTCCACCCGGCTCTGGCAAAACCACTGCTCTGGTCAATTCCGGCCTGGAGTTTCCCCTGGCGGATACCCTCGGCCGGGGATCACTCGCCGGTGTGGGCGGTACTCGCAATTGCGATTGGTGGTTTACCAACGAAGCGGTGTTGATTGACACCGCAGGACGCTACACCACCCAGGACAGCCATAAAGTGGTGGACTCCAGCGCCTGGGAGGGATTTCTCGAACTCCTCAAGCGCAATCGCCGCCGCCGCCCCATTAACGGCGCCCTGGTGGCCATCAGCCTGCAGGATCTGCTGATGCAAACCGAGGATGAACGCGCGCATCAGGCTAAAACCATACGCGCCCGCCTGGATGAGCTGATGGATAAGCTGCAAATCCGCTTTCCGGTGTACCTCATGTTCACCAAGGCCGACCTTGTGGGTGGCTTCAGTGAGTTTTTTGAGGATTTCAGCCGCGAGGAGCGCGAACAGGTGTGGGGTATTTCCCTCCCCGATACCCCGCAGGCGGACAGCGTGCCGGATTTCGATATGCTGCGTACCGAATTGACCAACCTCACCCGCAATCTCTACTCCCGAGTGCTTTGGCGGATGCATCAGGAGCGGGACAGCAAGCGTCGCGCCGCTATCCAGGGATTTCCTCAGCAATTTGAAAATCTGCGCGGCATAGCCGAGCAGTTCGTGCGTCAGGCATTCGCATTCAACCGTTTTAAGTTTCAGCCCTATTTGCGCGGGGTCTACTTCACCTCGGGCACCCAGGATGGCACCCCCATAGACCGGTTGATGGCGTCAGTCGCCGCCAACTTCGGATTCGCGCGGGACGTGGCTCAGCTGCCGCATCAGCAGGGCAAGAGTTTCTTTTTGGGCAAGTTGTTCCGCGAGGTGATTTTCCCCGAGGCGGAACTGGTGGGTTCCAATGTTTCCTATGAACGCACCATTCGCTGGCTGCAACGCGGCGCCTATGCGCTCATGTTGTTGACGCTGGTTGGGCTGGGTTTGGTGTGGTCCGGCAGTGTGGTGCGCCATAAGGGTTTTATGGAAGAGGTGAAAGCCCAGGTTGAGGAATACGAGCTTGCCGCAGACAAAGTGCCTGCCACCAACCGCGATGTACGCCAAGTGTTGCCGCCGCTCGGCTTCCTGGACCAAGCCTCCAAGGTGTACGACCAACAGGATCATCCCTGGCTGACCAGTCTCGGCCTTTACGACGAGCGTGTAGACGCCAAAGCGGATCAGGCCTACAGGCACGAGTTGATCGTAAAATTCCTGCCGCGCCTGTTGTTCTCCCTGGAGGAGGAGCTGGAACAGGGTTACGAAGGGCGCGATCTCTACGACTCTTTCCGTATCTACATGATGTTCAAGAAGACCCAGTACCTGGAACCCGAGCGGGTGAAGGAGTGGTTTACCCACTATTGGGAGACGGAACTGCGCGGCGAAGGCGCAAAACGCAAGGAGCTGGAATCCCGCTTGGACGACCTACTGGCAGAGACGCCGCCTCCCAGTCAGCTGAATGCCCAGCTGGTGAAAGACACCCGTGCCCTGATACTGCGCGAACCGGTGGCGCAGCGGGTCTATTCCCGGGTGCGCAGTAATGCCTTATACAACCGCAAGGTGGACCTGCTCGCCGCCATGGGCGCCGCTGTGCGCAATTCCTTCAAGATCGACAGCGAAATCCAGCGTGCCCTGTTTATCCCGGTGATGTTCACCAAGGAGGGATACGACTCCATAGATCTCTCCCCGGATTCGGCGCTGGTGGCAGACATAGTCAATGAGCGCTGGGTGTTGACGGACGATGAAAACGCCAAGATCGACTTCATCACAGAGGATCTGGATGACGTGAGTGAACAGGTCAAGGATCTCTACCTGACTGAATACATCCAGGTATGGGATCTGGTCTACCGCCAGTTCACGGTGGCGGAGTTCCGCAACCTCAGCCATGCGGAATCCGTGATGGCCAATATGGTGGACCCGGTTTACTCGCCGTTCGTATCCATATTGCAGGTGGCCCAGCGCAATACCCAGTTGGAACCGCCCAAAGAGGATGTGGAGGCGCTGGCGGCAAAAAACCCGAAAAAGGGTGGCAAACTCGCCCAGGTGGCCACTTCCGCATTGATCGACCAATACGAAGGCACCAAGGTGGATAAACACTTCCGCGATATCAACGCGCTGGTGACAGAGGGTAAAAGTGGTGTTGCTCCTGTAGCCACCATAGTGGAGAAGATGCAAGGGCTGAAGAACTTCCTGACCGATATGGCCATAAGTCCGGAACCCGGCCAAATGGCTTTTACCTTGGCTCGCGGACGTTTTGATAGTGGGACTGGTAATGCCATTACAGATCTGCGCGCCTACTCCCAGTCCCTGCCCTATCCAGTGCGTGGCTGGTTGGAAACCATGTCCGACCAGAGTTGGCGCATCATGCTCGATTCGGCGCGCGCCTATGTGGACAGCGAGTGGCGCAATCAAGTCTATCGCCCTTACAGTCAGTCACTGCAGGGTCGTTACCCCCTCAACCGCTCCGCTAGCGACGAAATGGCATTGTTCGACTTCTCGGAGTTCTTCAAGCCCGGCGGCACCATGGACACTTTCTATACGGAGTTTATCGCGCCTTTTGTCAGCAGTCGCGGCGGCGTGCGTAACCGGGTGGTGGACAACTACTCCCTGGGTTTCTCCGAAGAGGTTTTGCGTCAGGTGACCAATGCCCAAGCCATAAAAAATATCTTTTATCGGGAGAGCGCCGATTCCATCTCCGTCACCATGGAATTGCGGCCGCGCGCCATGGATGAGCGGGATGCGCGCTTCACCCTGGATGTGGCGGACGAGCGTCTCACTTACAATCACGGCCCCAAACTCTGGAAAACCGTGCGCTGGCAGGCGAATCAGGACAACATGCAGGTACGTATGGTGTTCGAAGATCTCCAGGGCAGCCAGTATGATCGCGCCTTTCAAGGCGGTTGGGCCTGGTTCCGGCTGCTGGATGCCTCCTATGTGGAGAAGACCAGCCAATCGAACACCTACTTGGTGACTTTCTCAGCAGGTGATGAGCGCGGTACCCAAAGGGATGCCCATAAGATCACCTATGAAGTGAAAACCAAAAGCGTGGAGAATCCGTTGCGTCGCGAAGTGTTGAGCGCCTTCCGTGTGCCGGAGTCCATTGCGCCGTGACACGATACTTGAGCTCTGCAAGCCGCCCCTGCCGGCGGGCATTAATAAAGGAAGGAATCCTATGAATACCAGCATCCCCAATGGGCAGGCCACTGGCCTGTTCGGCAAACTGCCGGCGCACGGTGACTTTATTCACCGCAGCCTGCCCACCAAGCTGGTCAACGAATGGGACGCCTGGTTGCAGACATTTATCGGCAGCACACAGGAGCGCCTCGGCGAGGCGTGGCTGGAGATTTACCTGACCAGTCCCATCTGGCGTTTTTGCCTGTCGCCCGGGACTCTGGACAGCAGTGCCTGGGCGGGCGTGGTACTGCCGAGCGTGGATCGGGTCGGCCGCTACTTTCCTTTTTCAGTGCTGCGTAAATTGCCCGACACCACCAGCCTTGCCGTATTTATCACGCAGCAGCAAAGCTGGTACGAAGCGATCGAGGCTTTGGCTTTGAAGGCGCTGGATGGCCAGTTGCCTGTGGATCGGTTGATGGACGAACTTAATCGTCTCCGTCTGCGACCGCAAGACAGTTATGTCAGCCAGGCGGCGGCGAAACTGGATGCGGGTGTGGTGGTGGACCTGGATTTCGACCAGCCTGCGCCAGCTACTGCCCTGCCCCATCTGCTCGACGCTTTTGTCGCCAGCACTTTCACCAGTTACAGCTATTGGAGTACCAATGGTTCCGATCGTGTGGAGCCCTGTATTTTTATCACCCCAGGTATGCCGCCAGCGGCCGGCGGCGGTGCACTTCTGGATGGACTTTGGGAACACTGGGAGTGGTCGGTGCCGGTTCGGCCGCTGCGCGGAAGCGCACCGGATATTGCAGCGCCGGATGCCGGAGCGCTTTGATCATGACTGATGCGTTTGAACCCTTTTTGGACGATGGCATGGATGACGGAGGCAAGGATCAGACTTTCCGCCGCCCCATAGATTGGCGCTGCGGTGAGCGCACGGACGTAGGCGCTGTGCGGCAGGTCAATGAAGACGCATTGTTGAGGCGCCCCGATATCGGACTCTGGGCGGTGGCCGATGGTATGGGCGGGCATGAAGTGGGCGATGTAGCCAGCCGTATGATCGTCGAGGCTCTTGCGCAAGTATCCGATAGTGAGCGGCTCAGCGATTTTGTCGATGACGTTGAGCAGTCATTGCTGGATGTGAACCGGCAGATCCTCGATTACGCCGATCTCATGTTCGATAAGGCCACTATGGGCAGTACCCTGGTGTCATTGGTAATCCGGGGCAGAGTGGGGGTGTGCCTCTGGACGGGCGATTCCCGCTTATACCGTTTGCGCAATCATCAGCTCACCCAGTTGTCCCGCGATCACAGCCACGTGCAGGAGCTGATCGAAATGGGCGCCATTACGCCGGAAGAGGCGGTCAAACACCCTCATGCCAACGTGATCACCCGCGCCATAGGCGTGGAAGAGCCCGGATTCATTGATATCAACGTGTTCAACGCACAAATCGGGGATACATTCCTTCTTTGCAGCGACGGCCTGTACAACACCATGGACGACGCTGAGATTACCCACTTGCTTGGCGGTCGTGATCCCCAGCGGGTAAGTGAGGCCTTGGTGCAACTGTCCCTCGAACGCGGCGCGCCGGACAATGTCTCCGTAGTAGTGGTCAAGGGTGAACCGGGCAAGTTCTCTTGATGACCAGTCCGGCGGCAAGATCATGAGCACATCCGACGATCAGGAACGCACCCGCCTAAAATCCCGTGTCGCGCGTCCGGGCAAAGTACCCGCCCCTGCGATCACCGATTCGGAAGTCGATGTCGTACCGAATCCTGCGACCGACGTACGACCAGTCGCAAAACCCGCAGTGACGCGGAACAGCGATCGCACCATGTCATTGCCTCCGGTATCACAAGCTGCCAGAGCCGGCCCTCCCAAGGAACTGCTGAAAAACCGTTTTGTGCTGGAAAAAGTTCTGGGCGCTGGCGGCATGGGGGTTGTGTACAAAGCCAAGGACCTGCTGAAAGTGGAAGCGCAGGACCGCGATCCTTATGTGGCCATCAAGGTGTTGGGGGAGGAGTTCAAGTCGCACCCGGAGGCGTTTATCGCCCTGCAGCGCGAATCGCGTAAGACCCAGCGCATCGCCCACCCGAATATAGTGAACGTGCACGACTTCGACAAAGATGGCGATACGGTCTTCATGACCATGGAATACCTGGAAGGTACGCCGGTTGATAAGCTCATCAGACAGCATCGCCGGAATGGCCTGCCACCTGCTGAAGCTTGGCCCATACTCGAGGGCCTCTGCTCCGCCCTCGCCCACGCGCATGCCCAGCACATCATCCACTCGGATCTCAAACCCGGAAATATCTTTGTCACCCAAAATGCGGTCACCAAGGTGTTCGATTTCGGTATCGCCCGCGCGGTTGCCAAGGCGGAGCTGGACAGCAGTGGTACAGATGACCTCACGGTGTTTGATGCGGGCACCTTAGGCGCGCTGACGCCAGCGTACGCCAGCTTGGAAATGCTGGAAGGCGAGGCCCCAGACGTGCGCGACGACCTTTACGCGCTCGGTTGCATCACCTATGAATTGCTATCCGGCGCTCACCCATTTCAGCGCAAAAACGCCGTGGAAGCGCGCCGACAAGGTCTTAAACCTGAGCGCATCGAATCGTTGAGCAAACAGCAGTGGCGCGTGTTGGAGCAGGCACTGGCTTTCGAACGCGAACATCGCACACCCAGTGTCCAGGCTTTTTGGGAGGGACTTAACCATAAACGCCGCAGCCCCGTAGCGGCCTTGGTGGCATTGGCGCTGGTGCTGGTGGCGGCAGTGGCCGGTGGCGGGCTCTACCTCGACCGCAACCGGCCGTCGGCCGCACCTCAGATCAATACGGACGAATTTCGCAGTGAAATCGAAACCCAGGTGCGGGTCGAATTGGTGCAGGACAATATCCGCAGCCTGCTGCAGCAAGGGGTATTTGACGAATCCTGGGAGAACACTGTTTGGCAGGAAGTGCAGAATCTGGAAAAACTGCTGGGTCCTTCCCACACGGAATATCGCGGAACCCTGGGGGCGATCTATCAGCTGTATCTCAAGCATATCGAGGCGCAGATCGAGGCGCGGGACTATACGAATGTCCTCGGTTTTATCGAGCGGGCGCGACGTTATGCGCCTGAGGCTGCCCAACTCGACGCTTTTGCAGAGACAGTGACGACGGCCTTGGCGGAGGCGGAGCGCGAGCGGCAGATTCAGTTGGAACAACAACGCTTGGCGGAGCAGATGTTGCTTGAGGAGCGACAGAGTCAACAACTGGAACGGGTCAAACAGGAGGAGGAAACGCACAAACGTACCGCTTACTCGGCCGCCCTTGCCACCGTTCAGGCCCAGTTGCATTGCTCCCAGATGCCGGACATGGGTGATTTCGCCATCGCGATCAAGAAGCTTCAGACACTGGATGCGGAACAGTACCGCCGCGCCGAGAAAGGCATAGTGGAAGATCTGGTCGCCTGTTTGCAGAAAATCGGACGTAACTTCCCGGATCGCGCCCTGGCAGCGCGCAGTGCGGCATTGGACCTTTTTCCCAAGAATGCGCGGCTTGTCGGTTTGGAAATATTGCCGGCTGACAGCTGCACCCAATCCTTAGCCGGGCTCGGCGCGCGGGGCAAACGCAGCCAGTGCCAGGAGACATTGAGCGGTGGTGCCAAAACGCCGCAGACAGTGGTTATTCCAGGCAGCGATGGGCTGGCGCCGTTTGCCATAGGCCGTTACGAAGTGCGTGTCGGAGAGATCAATCAATATTGCAGCGCCACTAAAACCTGCAAGCCCCTGCCGGGCAGCGCCACCGTCCCCGCCACAGGCCTGTCGGCCCAGCAAGTGCAAGCCTACCTGCGCTGGTTGAGTGCTGAGTCCGGTAAGGTCTATCGCCTGCCGACACTCGCGGAATGGCAACTCGCAGCACGGGCCAACGGCCGCGGTCTGGACGCCAACCGCAATTGCCGCCTGAACAGCCGTGGCATTCAAAAGGGCGGCTCCCTGCTCAACGCGGAGATCGGCCAGCAAAATGGCTGGGGCCTGGTGAACTATGTGGGCAATGCGCGTGAATGGGTGCAGGGACCAGGTGGTTTGCTGGTGGTGGGCGGCTCCTATGCGACGGAGATGGAAGAGTGCACCATTGAATGGCAGGAGCCCAGCAACGGTGACTCGAATCCGGAAACCGGGTTTCGGGTGGTGCGGGAATTAACGCGCCCGTAAAAGTAAAACTCTTTAAATGTGTGGACGACCCATGCCAGAACTCAATTATTCCAACCTTTTACGCCAGCTCGTGACGGACTATTTGGATCACCGCATGAGCCGTGTAGAATACCTCGCGTCACGCCGCGACCTGCTTGATCAAATGGATCGCGACTTCAATGGAGAAGAGAGCCCCAGAGGATGGTCCGCGTCCGACACCGCCCGATTTCCTGATGCCGCTGGCAACTCCGACGACACTTTAGTCCCCAAACCCTAAGCTTTTTCGCACAAGACATAGACACTCTTTAAGGTAGACCTATGGATTTTCTCATCGAATTCTTCCAATCTGGCGGAGCCTTCATGTATCCCATCCTGGCGGTTTTCGCCTTGGGTATGGCCATAGCGGCGGAGCGTTTCCTGGTGATCACCGCCACCCAGAGCAAAACCAATCGGACCTGGAAACAACTCACCCCCCTGCTCAAGGCCAACGATCTGGCGCGCGCGGAGAAGCTGCTGCAAGACCAAGCCACACCGCTTGCCAAGGTGTTGCATTACGGCCTCGCCAAATTGCGCACCAACGCCAAGCGCGAAGCGGTGGAAGCCGCCATGGAGGAAGGCATCATGGAGGTAATGCCGGAGTTGGAGCAGCGCACCCACTATTTAGCGACCCTTGCCAATATCGCTACCTTGCTCGGCCTGCTCGGCACCATTATCGGCCTGATTCAGGCCTTCACCGCCGTGGCATCGGCAGATCCGGCGGAAAAGGCTGATTTGCTCTCTGGGAGTATCTCCGTCGCCATGAACACCACGGCCTTTGGTCTGGTGGCCGCCATTCCATTGATCCTTATCCATTCATTTATCGCCGCGAAAACCACCCGCCTGGTGGACAACATAGAAATGGCGACCGTGAAGTGTCTCAACCTGATCGTCAAGGACCATTGAAGCTCCATGCGCCTGAAACGCAGCAAAATGCTGCACGAAACCGTCGAGCTCAATATCACCGCATTTTTGAACCTGATGGTAATCCTCATCCCCTTCCTGCTGGTCACCGCCGTGTTTTCCCGCATGACGGTGCTGGAACTGACCCTGCCACCGCTGAAAGGCGCCGGGGCTGCGGAGGAAAAAATCGATTTGCAGCTGGAGCTGCTGCTCTACCCCAACAGGCTT
>Ga0164241_10000781_pt1 | contig 48234 bp, 34 predicted proteins | sample OricomyardsoilBY_FD_108780 | JGI IMG/M metagenome (GOLD analysis project Ga0164241, IMG submission 108780) | Backyard soil microbial communities from Emeryville, California, USA - Original compost - Back yard soil (BY) | ecosystem: Environmental > Terrestrial > Soil > Unclassified | place: USA... | reverse complement strand
GGGCATGTTGCTATTGATGCTGTCGGCGAGATCGATGAAGCGCGCCTGATACTGCAGCGTGCGCAACTTCCACGACAGGTACAGCGGATCGATCGGGATGCAGTGGCCGCCCAAGCCGGGGCCCGGATAGAAGGGCATGAAGCCGAACGGCTTGGTGGCAGCCGCACGGATCACCTCGAACGGGTCGATACCGAGCTTGCGGCTCATGATCGCGACCTCGTTGACGAGGCCGATATTGACGGCGCGGAAGGTGTTTTCCAGCAGCTTCACCATCTCTGCGGCTTCCGGCGACGTGACCGGCACCAGCTTGTCGATGATCTGCGAATATAGTGCTTGCACGACCTCGAGGCATTGCGGCGTGCTACCGCCGACGACTTTGGGTGTGTTCTTGGTCTTGTAAACCTCGTTACCGGGGTCGACGCGTTCGGGCGAAAACGCCACGAAGATGTCCTTACCCAACTTGAGGCCCTTTTCGGTCAGCTTCGGGACCAGGACCTCACTTGTGGTTCCGGGATAGGTCGTCGACTCCAACACCACCAACATGCCGGGATGTTGGTGCTGCGCGATCGCCTCGGTGGCCGAGACGATGAAGCGCATGTCCGGATCCTTGGTCTTGTTGAGCGGCGTGGGCACGCACACCACGACCGCGTCCGCTTTGCCCAAGACGGCACGATCCGTCGTGGCATCGAGGCGACCCGACTTCACGTGCGGGGCGAGATCGCTCGTGGGAACGTCGGCGATGTACGACTCGCCGGTGTTTAGAAGCCGAACCTTCTCGGGGTCGTTGTCGAGGCCGGTGGTTCGATATCCGGCTCGTGCGAATTCCGCTACCAGCGGTAAGCCTACGTAGCCGATGCCGATCACAACGACGTGGGCCTGCTTCGACGAGATTTTGGCGAGTAAGTCTGACATTCCCTTTGATCCTGAATGAGCTTCGTTGCACGGGAGCCCTGAATTTTCAAGACGCCGGCGAGCGGGCGGCGTCCTGCCGGCACGGCGGGTGAGCGCCCGCGCACGAGCTCCCCGTGGCGATTTGGGACGCCGGCTTCACTTTCCCGTCGGGCGGCCGTCTTCTCGCGGAGTCTGTTAGTGTTTGCCGGTTTCAGATCGGCATCGTTATTTCGACGACCTTCGGAGGATTCATGGATTGGCTTCGCGGCACCGTAGCGGCTTTGGTTGTGGCTTCATTGGTTCCGGCCTGTAGCTCGGGTACCCCCGAGCCCGGTCCTGCGGATGAAGGCCGATTGGGAACGGTGGCTCAGGCCATTACGACCGCGTGCTCCTTCAACACCATCGGGCTGCCCTGCGATCCCGACGGGCCTGCCGGCCCGAAATTGGAGTGTGAGGGCGTATGTAGCGTCGCCTTCACCGGCTATGTAAATTGCCAGGTCGTCGCCACCGGCGCTTTGAACGGCGTCGTTTGTGGCACCTCCGCCGGTGTGGGTGATGCCGCTTGTAAGAAGTACTGCAGCGGCAAGACGTGTCTGGCTGGGAATGCGCCCGCCGGAGCGGCCTGTCGCCCCACACCCGACAGCAACCCGTGTGAAGGTCAATGCAACCCCAGCGGCGCGTGCAAGGCGGTCGCGAGCCCTTGCACTTACGGTCGGCAAGATCAGCTCTGCAAATTCGACACGTGTAACTTCGCGAATGCGACCACGTGCCTGACGAAGAACTTGGCGAGGAACACGCGCTGCTCAGACGCGGACGCTTGCTCGATCAGCACCTGCAACACCGTTGGCGTGTGCAGCGCGGGCGGCGTCAAGGGCTGCGACGATGGCAATCCTTGCACGACCGACGCCTGCGATCCGGTGGATGGCGGCTGCGTGGGCACCAACGACGACGCCAACACTTGCTCGGATGGCAACGCTTGCACCGCCGGCGACTACTGCAGCGCCGGCGGCTGCGTAGCGGGTACGACTGAAGTCGACTGCGACGACAATAACGCTTGCACCGCCGATTCTTGCGATCCGAACACGGGTTGCGCGCACGTATCGAAGTCGTGCAGTGACGGCAATGCCTGCACCGACGACGTTTGTGCGCCGGCCGACGGCTCCTGCACGCATCCGGACAAGGTTTGCGACGACAACGACCCGTGCACCACTAATTCGTGCAACACCGGCAGCGGCTGCGTCTTCACGCCGCTCAACTGTGACGATGGCGACGCTTGCACGGCCGATGCGTGCTCGGCCGGCCAGTGCCTCAACAACCCGGTCGATTGCGCTGACAACGACGACTGCACGGCGGACTCGTGCGATAAGGTGACTGGCTGCGCTCACGCCGTCATCGCTGGCTGCGGGGCTGGCGGCACCGGTGGAACGGCGGGCGCGGCCGGAACAGCGGGTAGCGGCGGCACGACGGGTGGAACGGACGTCGGAGGCATCGCCGGCGAAGGTGGCGTTGCGGGCACCAGCGCGGGTGGAACGGCTACCGACGGCGGTGAGCCCGCGACGGCTGGAACGGCAACCGGAGGCACGGCCGGAGCCAACAATACGAGCGCCGGCAGCTCCAACGCCGGGACCACCAGCGCCGGCAATACGAGCAGCAACGGTGGCAACGCCACTGCCGGCAACAACGTCGGCGCGGAGCCCGGGACCGACGGCGGCGCGGCCGATGGCGGAACCACGGGAATTACCAAAGTCGTTCAAGACAACGGCTGCAGCTGCCGCACGGCCGGTGGCCCCAAGGGGTCCTCGCCGCTCGGCTTGGTGCTGGTAGCGTTCGGCTGGCTCGCGCTCGGCCGGCGCCGTCGCGCGGCCTGAGGCTCTGAGCCGCCGCTCGTCTAGCGGTCGCGATAGACGTAGGCGGGTCCGAGCAACCCGCCTGCGCCAAGCTCCGCTAGACGAGTGCGCTGCACCAAAACCACCACCTGGTTCGGGGCGTCCGTCCGTAGGGCGGAAGTGATGTCGAAGGTCAGCGGCTTCAGGTGAGCTTCAGCGGTTGGTGGAGCGGTAGGGTCGGCTGCCTTGCTTCGGACCAATTTGCCGTTCACCCAAGCCTGAGCGACGCCGTCGACCTTGGAGAGCCAAAGATAGCTGGCCTTGGCCGAGCTCGGTTGCGCGGGTAGCTCGAGCTCGTAGCGCATGGTCCCGAAGTAATCGTGCAGTCCCAGCGACGACCAGGTATCCACGCAAAAGTCGCTGCTCGGGTCCGCGGCGTCGCTCCCGCGCGCTTCGTCCACGGGCAAATGCACGTCCGGCAGGCGGCGATAACGCGCCGTGCAAACGGGCGCTTTGGTCAGCACTACCTGCTCATGCTCGATGCGCTCGGCTTCCAGGTAGATCGGCTGTAAAAAACGCTCGACATACGCGCCGTAGACGCTGGCTTTGGCCCAACCCGTCTTGCCGAACGCGCTGTTTGGCGCGTAGCGGTCGCCGAGCTCTTGGGCGTTCCTCAACCACCTAGCCAGGTTTTGACCGAGCGCTCCGATTCGGCCGCTGCGAAAGTCGAGCTCCATCTGCATGTACAGCTCGAGCTGCGCGAAGGATTGATCCAAGAGCGCGACTCGCTGGCGTTCGATGTCGGTTCGGCAGGCCAGCTTCGCTTGCTCGAGCGCGACCCGCGCGCGCGTCATCAGCTCGGGGGGAAAGCGCCGCGCATAGCCGAGCCCCGCGCCCGAATAGACGGGCGTCTCGACCCAGGCGCGATCGATGATGTCCACGTACTGACGAGTCGCGCCACTGGCATGCCCGTAGAAGCGCTGAAACAACTCGTCGAGCACGGCCGCAGGCGCCAAACGGTGGTCCCACGAAAGGCGTATTCCGAGCCACAGCGCCGGCAGCGACGTTTCGAAGTTGGGTAGCGTCTCCGGCTGGAAAAACTGCACTTTATTTCGAAAGAGGAACGGCAGGTCGGAGCTCCATTTCCGCAGCATCGGGTTCGGAGCGGCCGGCTCCGCCAAGTTGTAGGCGTAACCCCGAAAGGCGAGGTGTTCCGAGCGAGCCGCCCAGCCTTCGACGATCTGCCGCAGATCTTTGGCGCCGGGGCAGGCGTCGTCGGTCAACGGGTGGGGACGACAGTAGCTGATCGGAGCAATCACAGGCACCACGCTCGGGTGCACCTGCTCGCGCACCGGCGCGCGCGTGTAGGACGTGTATGCGAGCAAGCCGAACATGACACCCGGGTGCTTGGCCGTGACCTGAGTCGCAACGCGGTTGGCCAAAACCAGGAGACGATCGGTCAAAGACACGTGGTTCGTGGTCGGATCCCAATCACCGGCGTCGATCGATCGGTCGATGCTTTCGTCGAAGGTCGAGCCGTCCAGCGGTGAAATCGAGACGGACTCCGCGGGGCGCTTTTCCAGTCTTGCGTCGATCGCAGTCGCGATCGCAGTCGCGACCTCCGGCTTGCTCCACCGCAACCGCTTCGCGTCGGGCTGACCCTTGATTTCGGCGCGCCAGTCGGGATGCTCTTCCCGCTGTGCGGGAGATACCCACCTCTCCAACATGTGCCCCGCCGCAATCTTCAGTCCGCCAAGGCGATTTCGGCGCTTGAAGTCGTCGTCGGCGTACCACAGCCCACGGTACAGCGTCGCGGGGACGAGCTGCTCATCGCTAACCATGAGGGCAAGGCGTGAAGAGTGCGGGATCTCCTCGCCCAACTCACCCGGCATGAACCAGCGACAGCCCAGGCGATCGAGCAGCTCGTAGATCGCGTAGCCATTGGCGAGATCCGATTCGCCGTACAGCCCGACGCCAGAGCGCCCCACGACGTAGCGGAAGCCTTGCCGACCGAGCGAGTGGGCGCCGACCGGACCGAACCGTTCCTCCGCCAGCTCGCCGATGAAGATTTTTAGCGCGCCGTCCGGGCCGGGAGCGGGCACGAGCGGCACGTCACTACCCGCCATGCGCGACAGGTACTTGGAAAGATCTTTCACTGCCGCCCAAAGCTGCCGGCTTTGGGCCAGGGTCTGCTGCTGCTCGCGCGTCAGTTTGGGCGGTCTCGGCTTCTTGACACGTTTGGCGCCAGGACCGCCGGCGGCCGGCGGCTCGGGGGCAACGCCGGGCGCGAGCAGGCCGGGTTCTAGGCCGAGCAGGCGCGCAGGCACGACGATTGCCACGTTCGCGTGGCCCGAGTCGGCGAGGACGACTTCCTCACTACTCGGGGTCATGGTGCGACTGGTCGACGAACGAGGCGCTGCGGGCTTGGCGCGCGGCTCGCTGCAGGAGCAGGCGGTCAGCAGCAGCACCCCGAGCAGCCCTCGCCAAGCCATGGCGCTAGAGCCCGTGAGCTTTGCGGTCGTGCCCGGCGCAGCGATCAGACATTGCCATCGTTTCCTTCTTCGGTCGGCACACCGGCCACTGAGTCCAAGGGTTCGTTGCATGCGGCCCGTGTATTTTCAAGCGAGGAGCTGGAAAAATTCGCGGGCCCGCGGACATTCGCGCGGGGTCTCGGCGCCAGACGGGCTGAGCGCGGTGCTTGTTCGGCCGCGATCGAACAGGCAGGATGGGTGCGAGGACTATTGCGCGCTCTATTTCTGACCTGGGATGGCTCCCAGCAGACTTATCTGGAATCGCTCTTTTTTCCGATCTTCGCCGAGCTCGGCAAGTTAGGGGTCGAGGTCGAGGTGCTACAGCTCACGTGGGCTGACGCATCGGCCGTCGCGTCAACTGCGCAAGCGGCGAAGCGCTTCGAAATTTCCTATCGCGCTGAACGCACGTCTCGTCGCTTCGGCCTCTTGGGGCAGTTGAGTGGCGTGGTGCGGGGAGCGCGGCTGGTTGCCGCTCACATGCGCGCGCGAGGGATTGATGTGCTGTTCCCGCGCAGCTTGCTTCCCGCAAGTATGGCGCTTTTGGCGCTGCGACAGCTGCCGAACGCGCGGCTCGTGTTCGACGCTGATGGATTGATGGCCGATGAGCGCGTCGACTTTGCCGGGTGGAGTAAGCGCTCGCCTGTCTATCTCACGCTCCGCGCCATCGAGGCGCGAGCGCTGCGTCGCGCCGACAGCGTGATCACTCGCACCCACGCGGCCAAGGCCATCCTGGTCGAACGCGCGCGCCGCGACGTTGCGGACAAGATCGTCGTTATCCCGAACGCCAAAGACTCGGCCGTGTTTACGCCCGGAAGCGCCGAGCAGCGAGCTCAGCAGCGACGCCGTTGGGGCATTCCCGACGAGGTGCCGCTCGTCATCTACACGGGCTCGCTTGGCCCTCAGTACGTGCCGGAGCGCATGCTGGACCTGCTGGTGGCGCTGAGGCAGCGCAACCCGAATACGCGTTTCGTTGCTTTTACCTTTCAAGAGCAGCAGCTCGAGTCGGCGCTGCGGGCGCGCGGTATTCCGGCCGAGCACGCGCTGGTCGCGCGCGCGGAGCCCAGCGAAATTCCGGCCGCCCTCGCCGCCGCTGATCTGGGTCTCGCGCTGCGGCAGGTCAGCTTTTCTCAGCGGGCGATCTGCCCGATCAAGGTCGCCGAATACCTGCAATGCGGGGTGCCGGTCGTCAGCTCGCCGGTCGGCGACTTGGCCGAGCAGCTCGGTCCTCGCGTCGCGTTTCTCGTCGATCCGGCGTCGGGCCGCGACCTGGGCCCTGCGTGTGATTGGTTCTTCGATCGCGTTCTACCAGCGCGCGACGTGGTGCGGAGTGACTGCCGCGAGCTAGGTGAACGGCTGTTCGGCGTTCGAGGGTGCGCTGAAGCTTACCGCGCGGCTTTCGGTCGCGTAGGGGTGCCGGCTGCTGGGGGCGTGTCAGGGCGGCCATGAAGCTCGTCTATATCGCGACCGATCCGATCACCGCCTTTCGTTTGATGGACGGCCAGCTTGGCTATATGCAATCGCGCGGCTTCGACGTGACGGTAATCACGGCGCCCGGCGCCTTGCTCGAGCGCGCAGCGCGACGCGAGGGCGTGCGCGCGATCGCGGTGCCGATGACGCGCGAGATGTCGCCCTTCGCCGACGCCCTCTCGTTTCTTCGGTTGGTGCGCGTGCTTCAGCGCATCAAGCCCGACATCGTCAACGCGGGGACGCCCAAGGCAGGACTGCTGGGCGTGCTGGCCGCGCAGCTGTGCGGGGTCAAAGTGGTCGTGTACCTATTGAGAGGTTTGCGTTTCGAGGGCGCCAGCGGCGCCAAGCGCTTACTGCTGGCCGCCACCGAGCACGTGGCTGGCTGGGCCGCCGATCGCGTCTTCGTCAACAGCGAGAGTTTGCGCGCTCGCTTCGTCGGCTTGGGCTGCGCTCCTGCGGCAAAGGCGTGGGTGCCGGCCCGCGGCAGCTCCAACGGCATCGAGCTCGAGCGTTTTGCTCCGAGCCCCGAGAGACGCGCATTTGCCGCGGTCGAGCGACGCCGCTTGGGCATTCCGGACGACGCCATCGTGGTCGGATTCGTCGGACGCTTCACGCGTGACAAGGGCTTGGTCGAGCTACTCGAGGCGTTCGCCCGAGCCGCGAAGCTGGAGCCAAAGCTATGGCTTCTGTTGGTCGGTGATCACGACGAGACCGACCCACTGCCCGCCGCGACACGCCAGCTGATGGCCAAGGACCCCCGGATCGTCGGCACTGGTTTCGTGGACGAACCGGCCGCCTACTACGCGATGATGGACCTGTTCGCGTTCCCCAGTTACCGCGAAGGCTTCCCCAACGCACCGCTCGAAGCCGCCGCGGCGGGCCTCGCCATCGTCGGCTTCCGCGCTACTGGGACCATCGATGCGATCGTCGACGGAGAAACCGGCACGCTCGTTGCGCGCGATGACGCCGAGGGATTTACTCAGGCAATTCAACGGTACGCCCGCGAGACCGAGCTCAGGCAAAAGCACGGTAGCGCTGGCCAGCGCCGGGTGGCGCAGTGGTTCCGGCGCGAGGTTTTGTGGGCCGCGCTGGAAGCCGAGTATCGCCGCCTGGCCGCAGCTTCCGACGCGACGTGACGTTTCGTCGCGGAGAGCTTGCATTGACTCTTGGGGTTGCGCGCAGGTAGCTTCGGCCCGCGATGCAGGCAGAGATTTGCGTGAGGCGAACGCCGAGCAATGTAGACCAGCTCTCGAACGTGTCCCATTCGGTCTGGCGCTGATACGTCGTCCCGCAGCGAGAGGCACCGGGCATGCTGTTCAATTCTCTCGAATACTGTCTGTTCTTTCCGACGGTAGTGCTCGCGTATTTCGCCCTGCCGGGCCGCTCGCGTTGGGCCTGGCTGCTCGCCGCAAGCTGCGTTTTCTACATGGCGTTCAGGCCGGTCTATATCCTCATTCTGGCGCTCACCATCATCGTCGACTACGCGGCGGGGCTCTGGATCGCGCAGGCACACGGGCACCGGCGCAAGGCGTACCTGGCCCTGAGCATCGTGGCCAACGTGGGTGTGCTGGCCGTCTTTAAATATTGGCCGTTTCTGCACCAAAACTCCGGCTGGTTGGCTCAGCTAGCGGGCACTAGCAATCCACTGCCCGCGCTCGATATCGTCCTGCCGATTGGCCTGTCCTTCCATACGTTTCAGGCGATGAGCTACACCATCGAGGTGTACCGAGGCGCGCAGCCTCCGGAGCGGCACCTCGGACGCTATGCCCTTTACGTGATGTACTTCCCGCAGCTGGTTGCGGGGCCAATCGAGCGCCCTCAGAATCTACTGCCGCAACTGGCGCGCATCGACGACGCCCGTTTCTCGGCGGCGGCTGCGTCATCAGGACTGCGCTTGATCTTGTGGGGGCTCGTAAAAAAGGTAGTCGTTGCCGACCGCTTGGCAAGCATGGTGGACAGCGTCTACTTCGATGTTGGGCATGCCGACAGCCCGGGGTTGCTCGTGGCGGCCTATGCGTTCTCGGTGCAAATTTACTGTGACTTCTCAGCCTACTCGGACATCGCGCGCGGCTCGTCACGGCTGCTTGGCATCGAGTTGATGAAGAACTTCGATCGCCCCTACGCGTCGCGTTCGCTGACCGAGTTTTGGCGGCGGTGGCACATCTCGCTGTCAACCTGGTTCCGCGACTACGTGTACGTGCCGCTGGGCGGAAGCCGTCGAGGCCGGCTGGTGACCGTGCGCAACCTGCTGATCGTGTTCTTGCTTAGCGGTCTGTGGCATGGCGCCAACTGGACGTTCGTGATCTGGGGCGCCATCCACGGCTTCTTGGTGGCGGCGTCGACACTCACCAAGCGCGATGTCTCACACTCCGCTGCTAGAAAGGTAGACCTGCGCGCTTTGGCGGTATTTCAGGTCGTCACGTTGGCCTGGGTCCTTTTCCGCGCGCCTAGTCTGAGTGAAGCCATCGTCTATCTGCAGCGAATGGTCACCGCGGGTGGGTGGCTGACGAAGTCGACGCACAACCTGGGCGCTCCGCGCGATGTGGTCATCACCACGCTCGTGGCGATCGCGGTGCTCGCGGGGGAGTGGCTCAGTGCGCGCCATGATCTGGTAGGCAAGCTGGTAGCCGCTCCGCGCGCACTGCGCTGGAGCGTGTACTACGCGGCCATCGCGGCCCTCGTGTTCATGGGTAAGGTCACCAATCAACAGTTCATCTACTTTCAATTCTGATGCGCTTCCTCAGAGACTTGCTGTCGTTCCTGCTCCCGCTGCTGGTGGTCGCGCTGGGTGTCGAATTTGGGCTGCGTCGAGTCGATACCATGCACTTCACGCGCGCTCAGGCATTGAGCCGGAGCTGGCCCAACGTCCAAGTCTTGGTAACGGGGAACTCGCACGAAGCCGTGGGCATCGACTGTCGCGCGCTAGGCGTTCCTTGCTTCAACCTGGCGTCCGGCTCGCAGAGCTTGCAGCTCGATATGCGCCTGCTCGAGAAGTACCAGTCGCGCTTTGGCGGCTTGAAGTTGCGCCTCGTGGGCGTCTCGTATCAGTCCATTCAAGCGGTCGAACGCGTCGAAACCGATCTCGTGTTCGAGTATTGGCATGCTTACGGCATCGATGGAGAACAGCACGATTTGCCATGGCTCGACGTCAGGCGTTACTCGGTATTCGCCACGTTCGGGCCGGATCGCTCGCTCGAGTACATGCTCGGCGGATTCAAGAGCGGCAGTACCGTGCTCGAGCCGTGGGCGCACCTTCCGGCCCAGGCCATCGTGTCGCGCGATATGACGGACGTGGGCGCGCAGCGGCGGTTGGCCCGCCACCATTCAGGGATGAAGCCGAGCGCCGTCCCTCGCAATATGGAAACGCTGCGGGACATGATTCGGCGTAGTAGGTCGATGGGGGCGCGTGTCGTGCTACTGATCAGCCCCGTATCGTCACGCTACCTGCGGTACACCAGACCTGCGGACGTCGCCATTCTCCAGGAAAGCGTCGCGCGTTTGGCAAATGAAGAGGGCGTCGAAGTCAAAAGCTACTGGGGGGACGCTCGTTTCACCGACAACTACTTTCGCGACCTCGATCACCTAGGCCCGACCGGCACCGAGTTGCTCACGCGGCTCCTGCGCACCGAAGTAGTCGAGACGAATTAGGAGATGTGGCCCCGGTTCGAAGGGGGGCCGGCGGTGTCAGTGACCCCTGGGTGAAATGGGCTCGGCGTGCGAGTATCCGCGCCGCCGACTTCCATGAAGCAAAATTATCGCCCCGACGTCGATGGTCTAAGAGCCGTTGCGGTCGCACAAGTGGTGCTGTTCCATGCAGGGTTGACGACCTTCACGGGTGGTTACGTAGGCGTCGACGTCTTCTTCGTCATCTCCGGTTATCTGATCAGCGGCATTCTTTGGCGGGAGCTGGGCGCGGACAAGTTCTCGCTGGCGGGGTTTTACGATCGACGTGCGCGCCGCATTTTGCCTGCCCTTTGTGCCACGCTGGTGGGAACGGCGTTGCTCGGTTGGGTGCTATGCATCCCGGCCGAGCTACATCGGCTCGGCAAGAACGTCGTGGCATCGATTCTTGCCGCCGGTAATTTCTTGGCGCTCGCCAATAGCGGGTACTTCGCCGGCAACAGCCAAGACAATCTGCTTCTGCACACCTGGTCCCTGGCGGTCGAAGAGCAGTTCTACCTAGTGTGGCCCCTGCTCCTGCTGATCTGCTGGCGGTACCTGGAGCAGCGATCATGGCCGCTTTGGCTGGTGACGGTGCTGTCCCTGGCAGGAGCCGAATGGGGCATCCATCACTATCCCTCCGCGACGTTCTATCTACTTCCGGCCAGGGCTTGGGAGCTTTCCTTGGGCGGCTTGCTGGCAATCAGCCCGCGACTTCCGGAGCTTCGACCGTGGTTGCGAACTTGCCTTGTCGCGCTAGGTCTCCTGGGTATCGTGTATGCGGGCTGCGCGTATACGCCATCGACTCCGTTTCCGGGCCTGACGGCGTTGCTGCCAGCGGGCGGGGCCGCACTTCTGGTTGCTTTCGGCGGTACCGACGTCATTTCGAGGGGTCTGTCGCGAGCGCCGCTCGTGTGGCTCGGCACGCGTTCCTACTCCCTGTACTTGTGGCACTGGCCACTGTTGGCCGCTGCGCGCGTGCACCTCAACCGCTCCCTCACCTTGGCCGAGGCGCTCTGCGCCGTGGCGGCGGCATTGTGCCTGGCCGAGGCATCGTTCCGCTGGGTGGAGAGCCCCTTCCGAATGTCTGGAACGCGCGTCGGCGATTGGCTGAGGCGCCCGGCCTCGGCTCGCAGTCGACGACCGCGAAGCCTGGCCGTCGCAGCGGTGGTGATTGCGGCGGTCGCCGGCTTAGGTGCGGTCCTCACGCGGGCGCAGGGTGGCTTGCCGCGATCACGCCGCGCCGCGGTCACTCACTTCGAAGCCGCTCGGCGGGACACGACGCGCAGCGAGCGGTGCCACCGCATGGCTGGCGTGTCGACGATACCACCCGCCGACCAATGCACGTTCGGCCCTCCTGACGCCCGACATCGGGCCCTCCTCTGGGGTGATTCGCATGCCGATCATTATCGTCCTGCCGTCGAGCGAGCGGCTGCAGAACATGGATTCAACGTTCGCCAGGCATCGAAGTCGGCCTGCCCACCGGTGTCAGGGGACATGGTAGTCATCGACCGGGGCGTGCAGACTGACTGTGCTCCCTTCAATCAGGCGATGCTGGCGCTTGCCGTCAGTGATTCGAAGATTGAGGTGGTGGCGTTGGCTGGCCGCTGGGCCTTCTATGCAGAAGGAAGGAGGGGAGGACTCGCCGGCGACACGGATGTGTTCATCACGACACGCGAGAGTCCGAGGACCCTTTCACGCGAGCTTTCAGCTCGTCTGCTCGAGCAAGGAATGACGGAGACCGTCCGACGTCTCGAGGCCGCCGGCAAGTCGGTCCTGCTCTTGGCGCAAACCCCGGAGTACCCCTTCGACGTTCCCGCGTGTCTCGCGCGTGAGGCGGCGGCAGGCCGAGGCTCAGAGCGCTGCGAGGTGTCTCGCGCAATCGTGGATGCGCGCGCGCAAACCACCAACCAACAGCTCGCGCGTCTCGCCGCACGGTACCCGAAGGTTGCGCTGCTGTTGCCCCTCGACACTTGGTGCACCGCCAGTACGTGTCCCGCGCTGCGTGGGACGGTCGTCATGGTCCGAGATTCGGATCACATGACGAAGGCAGGGGCGTTGGAGCTCGTCCCCGCGTTGACAAAGATCTGGCCGCAACCAGCTGGCGCACCCACGATGCCCTGAGCACTGACTGGGGAAGGCGAACGGTCGTGCCGTGGACGTTTGTGACTTCGGGCTCGATATAGATGGGCCGTAATCCTGCGCGGTTACCGCCCAACGGGACGAGCGAGGGGCCCCGCGCTCGGGCGGCCGGGGGTCTGGACAACCACGCGATGGCCGGGCTATGAGGTCCCCCGATGCCGGGAAATCCACCTCGCTCGTCCGAGCGCAAGGCCAAACCGGCTGGGCGCAGGGTCGCGGTGGGCTCTCGATCCAGCGAACGGGTCATTACGGCCACGCACGCTCGCCGCCCCATCGCGCGCGATCCCGAGCACGAGCGAGCGCTGGCCGAGCATCTCAAGCGCGAGTACGAGCGCGCGGACATCTCACTCCTCTACGACCGGCATCGCGAGGGCGGCACTCGCTTCGACGCCATGATGCGCCGGGTGACCCTGCGCGCGCTCTGCCGCCGCTTCGGAAATGGCACGACCATCGAGCCGGGGGTGCGCATCCGGCACCCGGAAACCTTCGAGATCGGCGACGGCGTCTTCATCGGCGCGGACGTGAACTTGCAGGGCCGCCATGACGGGTCGTGCCACATCGGCGCGCGTAGCTGGATTGGGCCTGGCTCGTTCCTCGATTCGCGTGCCTTGATCCTGGAGGACTTCGTGGGGTGGGGCCCGGGCGCTCGCGTGCTCGGTTCGGAGCACACCGGGCAACCGGCTAATCTCCCCATTATCAGCACGGATTTGACGATCAAGCCGGTCGTCGTCCGTCGCGGCGCGGACATCGGCGTTGGCAGTGTGCTGCTCCCTGGAGTGACCATCGGCCGGGGTGCAATCGTCGGCGCCGGGGCGGTGGTCACGGAAGACGTTCCCGACGGCGCGATCGTGGCAGGGGTCCCCGCACGAATATTGCGCCATCGCAGGCAACCAAGGGGAACCGTGTCTCGAAAGGTCGAAGGTGTGCCGTGACAGATCGTGTGATTTCCATCGGCTTGATTGGCCTCGGGTACTGGGGCCCCAATCTGGCTCGTAATTTCACGGCCAATGGCGCCCGGTTGGCGTGGATCTGCGATCAAGACCCCGAGCGCTGTGCCCGCGCCAAAAAGAGCTTTCTGGTCGACAAGGTCACCTCCAACGCCGAGGACCTGTTTTCCGATCCCACCCTAGATGCCGTGGCCATCGCCACGCCGGTCGCCACCCACAGCCGCTTGGCGCTGGCAGCCCTGAAGGCCGGCAAGCACGTCTGGGTCGAAAAGCCGATGGCGGGCTCCGTGGCCGAGTGCGAAGAGATGGTGCGCGTCGCCGAGGCCCACAAGCGGGTCCTCATGGTCGACCACACGTTCATCTACAGCGCGCCCGTGCGTAAGCTGCACGAGCTGTTGCTCGCCAAAGAGCTGGGCGACCTTTTGTACGTCGATTCGATCCGCGTCAACCTCGGCCTGGTGCAGTCGGACGTCAACGTGGTCTGGGATCTTGCGCCGCATGATCTGTCGATCGCGGACTACTTGCTGTCGCCGCTGTTGCCCGAATCGGTGAATGCGGTGGGGGCGTCGCACGTGACCGCCACCGGCGAGCGTCAAGAGACCGTCGCCTACGTCACCGTCCGCTATCCCGGCGAGCTCATCGTTCACGTGAACATGTCTTGGTTGGCCCCGGTCAAGATACGCCTGACGACGATCGCGGGAACGAAGAAGCTGGTGGCGTGGAACGACCTCGATCCGGTCGAGCGGATCAAGGTCTACGACAAGGGCATCACCGCATCGGCGCCGCACGCGGTGTCGGGCGAAGCCCGCCGCAAGTTGCTGGTCGAATACCGCTCGGGCGACATCTGGACGCCGGTGTTGGAGCAGGCGGAGCCGCTGGCGCGCGCCGCGCGCGAATTCATCACCAGCATCGTCGAGAATCGGGCTCCGCTCACCGACGGCGCTGCCGGCCTGCGCGTGGTCAAGATGATCGAAGCCGCTCAGAAGTCGCTGGCGTCGGGCGGTAGCTCGGTGGCGCTGTGACCCGACCCGACGGCTTTCGTCTCACCGCCCATCAGCTCGTTACCGACGACGTCGAGTTGGGTGAAGGCGTGCAGCTGTATCATTTCGTCAACTTGTACGGCTGCAAGGTGGGGGCGGGCACGCGCATCGGCTCGTTCGTCGAAGTACAGCGCGGTGTTACCATCGGGCAGCGCTGCAAGATCTCCAGCCATACCTTCGTCTGCGAGGGCGTCACCATCGAGGACGAGGTGTTCGTCGGGCATGGGGTCATGTTCATCAACGATCGCCACCCACGGGCCGCGGGCGACGACGGACAGCTGCTCACCCCTGCTGATTGGACGAGCGAGAGGACGCGCATTTGCCAACGCGCCTCCATCGGATCGGGGGCCGTGATCATGTGCGGCGTCACCATTGGCGAGGGCGCGTTGATCGGCGCGGGCGCGGTGGTGACCAAAGACGTTCCTGCGGGCTCCACCGTCGCTGGTGTGCCGGCCCGCCTCTTCGCAAACAAGAAAACCAACGAGTGAGCAGCGAATGAAGGTTCCGTTTCTCGATCTGGCTTTACAGTATCGCGCCCACAAGGCCGAATTCGACGCGGCTCTGCAGGGGGTGATCGAACGATCGGCCTTCATTCTCGGTCCCGAGGTCGACGCGTTCGAGAAGGAGTTCGCGGCCTACGTCGGCGCCAAGCACTGCATCGGCGTCGCCAACGGCACCGCCGCCCTGGAGTTGATCTTCCAGGGCCTCAAAATTGGGGCTGGTGACGAAGTCATCACTCAGCCCAACAGCTTCATCGCCACCGCCGAGGCCATCTCTCGGGTGGGGGCGCGTCCGGTCTTCGTCGACATCGAATCTGCCGACGGCCGGGGACGGCCGACCCTGGATCCGGCCAAGCTCGAAAAGGCGATCTCGCCGCGCACCAAGGCCGTCGTCCCCGTGCACCTGTGCGGGCATCCGGCGGATATCGAGCCGATCGCCGACCTGTGTCGGAAAAAGGGGCTGATCCTCGTCGAGGACGCCTGTCAGGCCCACGGCGCGCGCGTGGTCTTGAAGAATGGGACCACAAAGTCGTGCGGCGCGCTCGGTCGCGCGGCGGCGTTCAGCTTCTATCCCGGCAAGAACCTGGGCGCGTGGGGTGAGGGCGGAGGCATCACCACCGACGACGACGACCTAAACGCCGAGCTGCGCATGCTGCGCGATCACGGCGCACCGCGAAAGTTCGAACACCGCGTAATCGGGACGAACTCGCGCCTGGAAGGAATCCAGGGCGCGGTGCTGCGCATCAAGCTGCGACAACTCGAGGCGTGGACCGACCAGCGCCGCCGGGTCGCGGCCCGCTATCGCGAGCTGCTGGGCGGGCTCGCGGCGACCGGCAGGATCGACTTGCCCCACGAGGCGCCCGGGGTTCGGCACGTCTATCACATCTTCGCGTTGGGGTTGGACGGGCGCGACGACGTCGCGACCAAGCTGAACGCGGCCGGTGTGGCCACGGGCATTCATTATCCGGTCCCGATTCATTTGCAGCCCGCCTACGCATCCGAGGGACACAAGCCCGGGTCGTTCCCGCTGTCCGAGCGCTACGCTCAGCGCTCGCTCTCCCTGCCGATGTTTCCCGAGCTCACCGACGAGCAGATCGCGCGCGTGGCCGAAGCCGTTCACGACGCGGTGAAATAGCGCGAATTTCCATGATCCTGTCGATCGTCGTCCCCCTGCTGAACGAAGAGGAGAACCTGCCGTTCCTCTATCAGAAGCTCGACGAAGTGGGACGCGGGGCGCTCAAGGACGTCGATCTCGAGATGATCTTCGTCGATGACGGTTCTCAGGATCGCTCGTATCAAGTGCTCTGCGAGTTGGCACGCACCGATCCACGGGTGCAGGTCATCAAGCTGTCCCGCAATTTCGGATCGCACGGCGCCGTGCTGGCAGGCTTTCATCAGGCCTCCGGCGACTACGTTACGATCGTCGCGGCCGACCTTCAGGATCCGCCGGAGGACCTAACCCGTCTGTTGGAGCGTGCAAAAGAAGGATACGACGTCGTGTGGGCGGTGCGCGCCAAGCGCAACGATCCGGCGCTGTCGGTCGCGCTGGCCCGCGTTTACTACTTCATCATGCGCAAGGTCGCGCTGCCGAGCTACCCGCCGCAGGGCTTCGATTTCGTGCTGCTGTCGCGGCGCGTGATCGACTCCGTGTTCGACCGGGCTGAACGAAACACGTCGCTGTTTGGTCAGGTCGTGTGGGCGGGCTTCAACCAGACGTCGATCGAGTACGAGAAGGCTGCGCGCCGCAAGGGACGGTCGAAGTGGACGCTGGGCAAGAAGATCAAGCTCGCCGTCGATTCGATCGTGGCGTTCTCCTACATGCCGATCCGGACCATCTCACTGCTGGGGATTGGCGTGTCCTTCCTGGGGTTGATCTACGCCGGGTTCATCGTATTTCACCGCCTGACGAGCGGCGTACCGGTCGAAGGCTGGGCGTCCTTGATGGTCGTGGTGCTTCTGTTGTCGGGTTTCCAGATGTTGATGCTCGGCGTGATCGGTGAGTACCTGTGGCGGACGCTGGACGAGGCGCGCCTGCGGCCGGCCTATCTGGTCGCCGAGAGTCAGGGCAAGCCGGTGGGTTCGCGTGGACTGTCAGTCAAGGTGGCCCATCTGCGGCCGGAAAGAGGTAGTTGACCGTGGAGTTGCAAGGACGAAACGTCGTGGTCACGGGCGGAGCCGGCTTCATCGGCTCGCACGTCACCGATCGATTGAAAGCGCTTGGGGCTCGCGTCACCGTGCTCGACGATTTATCGGTCGGGTCGCTCGACAATTTGACGGACGCCATGAGGGCGCCGACCGGCAGTCAGGGGCCCGCCATCCGTTTCGTCAAAGGCGACGTGCGTGACCCGGCCGCGCTCGACAGCGTGCTCGCCGGCGCGGATGCCGTCTATCACCTGGCCGTGCAGTGCATCCGCATTTCCATCGACAGCCCGGAATTCGTGCACGAGGTCAACGCGACTGCCACCTTGCGCCTGTGCGAGGCGGCCACGCGCCACAAGCTGTCTCGGTTGGTGTACGTCTCCTCGTCGGAGGTTTACGGCACAGCTCTGGTCGCGCCAATGGACGAGCATCACCCCCTGGTGCCGACCACGCCCTATGGCGCCAGCAAAGCCGCTGGTGAGCTGTACGCGAAGGCTTGGAATACGACGTACGGTTTGCCGACGGTCGTGGTGCGCCCGTTCAATTCCTACGGTCCGCGTGAGCACTTCGAAGGACCCTACGGCGAGGTCATCCCCAAGTTCGTGATTCGCGCCTTGGCAGGGGTGGCCCCCGCCATTTTTGGCGATGGCGAGCAGACCCGCGACTTCACCTACGTCGAGGACACCGCCCGTGGCATCGTCGAGGCGGGCGCCTGTGATGCTCTGGTCGGCGACGCCATCAATATCGCGCGCGGCGAAGAGGTGACCATCAACCGCCTGTGCGAACGGGTGTTGAGCATGGTCGGACGTGCCGACCTGGAGCCCCTGCGTCGTCCGGCGCGTCCCGCCGACGTACGACGCCATTACGCGGCCGTCGGCAAGGCAAAGACAGTGTGCGGCTTCGAAGCGCCCACGGGCATCGACGAGGGCTTGCAGCGTTACTTGAGCTGGTTTCGCGCGACCGGTCTCGATCCGAGCGAGCTTTTGAAGCAAGAGGTCGAGCGAAACTGGGAAACCAAGGGCGAGGGGCGCGCCCAGGCGACAGGTAGCGAGCAACGCCGATGAGCGAAGCCGAGACGCCGATTCCTCTGGCTCGGCCGACCACGGACGAGCAGGACGTCGCGGCCGTCGCGGCGGTGATTCGTTCGGGATGGTTGACGCAGGGACCGGCGGTGGCGGCGTTCGAGGCGGCCTTTTGTCAGCGCACGGGAGCCCCCCACGCAGTCGCCGTGTCTAACTGCACCAGCGCTCTACACCTGGCGTTCGTCGCGCTCGGAATTGGTCCCGGCGACGAAGTGATCTGCCCGTCGATGTCTTTCATCGCCACCGCCAACGCCATCGTGCACGCCGGCGCCCAGCCGGTGTTCGCGGACGTTGACGATCGCACCTTCAATATCACGGCTGAGACCGTGTCCCGGTGCCTCACGCCTCGGACCCGCGCCATCCTGCTGGTCCACCAGATCGGTCTCCCTGCCGATCTCGACGAGGTGGCCGCGCTAGCGCGAGACCGCGGGCTGGGTCTCGTCGAGGACGCTGCGTGCGCGATTGGATCGACCTACAAGGGGCGGCCCATCGGCTCCGCGGTACTTGGTGCGCAAGCGCCCAGCCCCGGAATCACGGGCCTGTGTTGCTTCAGCTTTCACCCGCGCAAGCTGATTGCGACTGGCGACGGCGGCATGATCGCGCTCGGTGATTCGGAGCAGGCCGCGCGCTTGCGACGGCTACGCCAGCAAGGCATGAGCGTCTCTGACCTAGAACGGCACCGAAGCGCGCGCGTTGTCACCGAGACCTACCCCGAGGTCGGGTATAACTACCGCCTGACGGACGTGCAGGCGGCGCTGGGCGTGACCCAGCTTTCGCGCCTCGACGACATGCTCGTTCGCCGGCGCGAGCAGGCCGCGCGCTACGACGCTGCGTTCGCGTCGCAGTCCCGCCTCTTGGTGCCCCAGGTCGCGGCGGATCGCACGACCAACTATCAGTCGTACATGCTGTCGATCGACGGTGCCAGCGCTGCCGAGCGCGACGCGATCATGAATTCGCTGCTCGATCGCCGCATCGCCAGCCGCCGCGGCGTGATGTGCGCGCACCGCGAGCCGCCCTACCGCGGTACCCCCGCACCGGGTGGCCTTTCGGGCAGCGAGCGCGCCAGCGATCGCGCCATCTGCCTGCCAATTTTCCACGATTTGACCGCCACCGACCAAGATCGCGTGATTGAGGGCGTGTTGGCGGCGCTTGCCAACACGTGAAGCGCAACGCGCGAACGCCCAACGGACCTTAGGGCCCGCGAATGGCTAAGTCGATCGATCTCGCGGCCGATGCATCCCGCCTGGCTTCGTTGCTCCTCAGTTACATACTGCAGTATGTGCCTTCGTCGCGCCTCGCCATCCGGGCGCCTCGACCACGATCTTCGACCGACTTAGCCACTCGCGGGCCCTTAGGCGCCACCCCCCGAACGTGTAGGGACATTCTGGCATGAGTCAGGGTCAGGCGAGCGGAATGGGCAATCGAGTGGCGCGCTCCGGCGCTGCGCTGGCCGTGCGCGCGGCCATCGTCATGCTGACGGGCTTCTTGCGCATGGCCCTCGTTGCGCGCGCGCTCGGCCCGAGCGAGATGGGTACGTTCGCGCTGCTCAGCGCCATCGTCGAAGGCGGACGCGCGCTAACGACTCTTGGGCCCGCGTCGGTCATCGTCCAGCGCGCCGAAGTGCCGCAGTCGTTCGTCGATACGTTTTGGGTGTTCCGGATCGGTCAGGGCGTGCTGATGGCCGGCATCACGCTGCTCTCTTATCCGGTGGTGGCACATATCGCCACGGACAAGTCGGTTTGGGGACTGCACGTACTGTTGGCGTCGTCCTTGCTGCTGTCCAGCTTCGGCAATCCCGCCGCCGTGCTCGAGACGCGGGACTCGCAATTTACGCGCGTTGCGATCATGGAAGCGTGCGTTGCGATCATCGACTGCGGCGCAACCGTGCTGCTCGCTTACTGGTTCAAGAGCGCCGCCGCTTTGGGCTGGGGCGCTTTGGTTCGTTCCTTCGCGGAGGTCGGCCTGTCGTTCGTGCTCTTCCGCGCGAAGATGCGCTTCGCCGTCGACCCGGCCGCAACCAAGGAATTTCTAGCCGCGGGTTGGTACCTGATGCTGCATGCCGTTGGCGCGTACATCACGCTCTATGGCGACAATGCGTTGGTCGGCGCCATCCTCGGCACTCACGCGCTCGGGCTATACGCGGTTGCTTATCGCCTCGCGGAGCTGCCATTTTCGACACTGTTTTCGATCACTCGTCGGCTGCTGTTTCCGGTCATGAGCCGGCTTCAAAGCGACGAGCCGCGCTTGCGTGAGGTCGTCAAGACATCGATGTTGGCGCAGATGTTGTTCCTGTGGCCGTCCGTCGTCGTGCTCACGGTGTTCCCTGATTTCATCCTGCACACTATTTACGGCGAGCGCTTCGTCGACGCCGTCAATGTCCTGCGAGCGCTCGGTTTCCTCACCCTCGGCCGCGCTGTGGCAATACTCGTCGGTACGGTGCTACTCTCGGCTGGTCGCTACGACCAAGTCAGCCGGCTCAAGTGGCTCGAGGTCGGCGTTTTCCTACCGACGCTCGCGCTGGGGCTGTATTTGGGGGGCTTGGTGGGGGCCGCGTTGGCTTCGGGAGGCGCGTACACGCTGGCGGCGGTTTCCCGCACGGTAGCCCTGCGCAAGCACATGGGGCTCGGGTTGGGTGACGTGTTGCACAGCCTACTGTCTCCGGCTCTACCGGCACTAGGCGCGCTGGTGCCGGTAGGGCTACTGCGTTTGGTGCTCCACCAACCCGTGGTCGAGTTGGCGTTGTTCTGTACCTGCTATCTATTGTTGGTCGCAATCATCCATCGGGCACTGACGGTTAGAGCCATCGGCATGGTGAAAAAAGCGTTGCGTCCCGCCGCACCAATCTCGAGCCGCTAGCAAGCACCCATGCCGCGGGCGGCTATTGCGTCCAATGGGTGAAAATGTAAGGCTCCCTGAGCCTTCGGCGAACTGGAGTGGAAGAGAGCGTTGAGCCCCACCGACGAGATCTTGGTGGCCGCGATCGAGCGTCCGTCGTGAGCAGTAATCCGCCCCCGACGCGAGACGCGGGCGCGGCCGTGTCGGCCGCCGCAGGTCACGTCGTGTTGGTGTTGGCGGGGGCCTATTGGCTGGCTCGCTGGGGATTCGACGCGCCGCTGGTCCCCGTGGTCAAAGCGGCCGGGTTGGGACTATTCTTGACGACGGGCGGCGAGCTTGCGCGCGGCTGGCTTCGTCGTCGATCGCGTCAGTGGTACGCAGCCGAAGGCTGGGTGGGGCTCTGTCCACTGCTGGTCGCGGCGCCGTTGGGTGCGGCTTTGCCAGGCGCTTGGTGGCTGCCGGCGGCGCTCGGTGTCGTCTCGTTCGCCTTAGCGGTGGCGCGCGCCTGGGCCGGCCGAGAGCGGCGATTCATTTGGCTGGCGGCGGCGCTGCTCATGGGCTGTTGGTTCGTCGGGATGGCCTGGGGGCACGGCTATGCCAACCCGCTGTTCGTCGAAGGGCTAGCCACCTCGGCTCTGAAGAAGACGAGCGTCGATACGCTCTTTCACTCCACCATCGCAGGTATGGTGGAGCTTCACGGGGTTGCGTCGACGGGGCTCGATGGCGTCGTCCCACTCAGCTACCACGTGGCTAGCCACTGGTTGATGGCATGGCTCAGTCGCTTGTGCGTCATGACGCCGTTCGACTTCTATCAGCTCGGTTACCCCGTTGCTCTCTTGCCCGCTCTGTGGGCGGCGCTGTTGCGTCTGGGTCTTACTTTACGCAAAGCCGGGTCCAATGAGCGGCCCGGGTGGCGCTATTGGGCTTTGTCGGTGGCCGGGCTGGTCGGTGTGCTGCCGCTCGAAACCCAGCGAGCATTCGCGATTGGCTGGTGGCGTCCTGTCAGCGAGTCGTACGGCGTTTCATTGGTCTTCGGCCTGAGTCTGCTTTCGGCGCTCGTCGTTTGCTACCGTTCCGTTGCCTCGCGAGCGCTGGGGGCGCGCGACCGTTCGCAGCTCGTGTTTCTGCTGTTGGTGATGCCGGTAGGGGTGGCGTTGACGGCGCTCACGAAGTCATCGACCGCGATCACGCTGTTGGCGGGTGGTGCTTTTGCGCTGTGGCGCCTGCGACTCTATCGCGACCGCTGGTGGCTGGCGGCGGCGGCGGCCAGCGCTGGGCTCACCGCCTTAGCGCTCTTGTCAGTGAGCATACCCGGCTACGCGAAGCTAAGTCCGCTCCCATTCTTGCGCAGCTACGTCCAGCCGGATGCCATTCCGCTCTGGCCCCTGGCGTACTTTTTTTGGTTGTGGGTGCTCGTTGCGGTGCGAGCGTACCGCCTCGACCCGGGCATGACCCTGCGTTCCTTGGTGAAGCGAGCTCGCGCCGGTGAGCTGTTCGACGTGCAGCTCGTTGGGGTGGTAGCCGTGGTGACCAGCCTGCCGGACGTTGTCTTGGCCATTCCGGGCCAGAGCGGCGGTTATTTCTCCGACCTTCACCGCTGGCTCGCCCTTGCGTTGTTGTTGGCCGTCTTCGCCGAGCCGACGCCCGCGTCCGCGCCGGAGCCCCAGCTCAACCCCACGCGCCGTTCGGCTTCGCACTGGCTCCCGCTGGGTGAGCGTCGCCTACTCACGCTGGGTCTCTGGGTACTGTGCGCCGCCCTTGGCGGAGTGGTGCTGGCCAACACCGCCGTCCTTTGGCAGCGCGTGGGGCGGACGAACCTCGCTATTCGTCGCGCGCTCCTCCCGGGCGCGTCCTTGCCGCAGCTACTTGGGCGTTCGGGCGCCTTACAGCGCGCCGTGCTGGCCCACCCGACTCTGCGGCTGCTACAAGCGACGCGCTCGGCGGCCCACGAGCCTCGCGCGGCCCGGCTCGAAATGGGTTTGGTGCCGCCGGAGCCCCCCGCCGCCCTGCTGCGTACGTTCGGCGTATGCGAGCTTCCGTTCGTGTGGTCCGGCCTGTCGGGCCTGCCGCTGGTGGGGGGGCTGCCCCAGCGCCACTGCCAATATTTCGGCTACGCCGACTACGAAGCGCGGCCCGGTGGTTGGGACGGCCCAGGTCAGACGTTGACCGGATGCCAGCGTGCGAAGCTGCTCGCTCTAGGTTCTGTGCTGAGGGTGACGACCGACGCGGGGGGCGTTCGTTTGGAGAGCGAACTTTGTGGGGCACGCTAGCCGCCTACGCGACTTGTTCGCCGGGCACGCTCGGGGCAGGATAGCCGCCATGGGACTCTTTCAGGTCGCCAAGGCGATCATGCCGAAGGTGCTACTGCCAAGCTCGCTGCTTCGCGCCAACACGCAGCGCAGAACGGGTAACGTCGTTCATGGTGGCCCCTTTGCGGGGATGCAGTTTTTGGATCAGCCGGTTTGGGGCGCCTACATACCCAAACTACTCGGTACGTACGAGCTCGAGCTCCATCCGCTCGTCGAGCGCATGGTGGCCAGTCGTCCTAGCCATCTGATCGATATTGGCGGAGCCGAGGGATACTATGCCGTCGGCATGCTGATGCGCCTACCCGAGCTGCGGGTGAGCGTCTTCGAACGCTTGGAGCAGGGTCGGCGAGCCATCGCCCAGCTGGCCGGCATGAACCACGTGCCCGAACGACTGACCGTTTTGGGTAGCTGCGATCCCGCCGGGTTGAGCGCGCGACTGAGAGAAACCCACGCCACGGCGTTGATCTCGGACGTCGAGGGTTATGAGGTCGAGCTCCTCGATCCGGCGTTGGTACCGGAGCTCGCGAACGTAACCATGCTGGTCGAAGTGCACGACTCGAAGATGCCCAACTGTACGGAGCGCGTGACCCAAAAGTTCGAAGCGACACACCGCATCCAGCACGTCAGCCAGCAGAAGCGCGTGATTAGGGACTATCCATACCGCGACGTCGCGTCCGTTCTGTTTCCGTCATTGGTCGAACGCTATGGGGTGAACGAGTTCCGAAATGTTGGCAACGCCTGGGTGTGGCTGGAGCCGCGCAGCGTCTCGACTTGACGGCCAAAATCTCGGTAACGCGGGCCAGGCGGCGCTGGGCAAATCGTGTTAACAGCGAGCTGTCATGAGTCTTCGAGCCATCCGCCACGGTGTAGGGTCCTTGCTGCGTGCGACGATGCCGAAAGAGCGCGGGCATCACATCATTCGCTACGAGATGTATCGGCGAATGCAGGCCGCGCTGCGCGATTGGCCAAAGCGAACGGGACGAGTGCTCTCCATCAGCCACTCGGTGGAGCTGGCTCGGCTGATGGGGATCGCGACGGACGACGTCGTGGAGGTGAACTATCCCGACGCCAACATCCTGGCTTTACCTTTCGACGACGAAAGCTTCGACTTCGTCGTCGCGGACCAGGTGCTCGAGCACGTTGCGGGCGACCCGCTGGTGGCGATGCGCGAATGCCGGAGGGTTCTCCGGCCCGGTGGTTTGGCCATTCACACTACGTGCTTCATTGCTCCCCAGCATGGTGCCCCTTCGGACTATTGGCGGTTCACCGCCGAAGGCCTAAGGCTTCTGGCCGCCGACTATTCACGGGTGATTGACGCGGGGGGCTGGGGTAACCCGCTGGTGTGGCTCGTCGCAGGCTTGGGGCTAGTCCGCGAGCCGGTGCCGCATGCCGCATGGCATCCATTGCACAAGCTCGCTACCTACAATCATCCCGAGTGGGCAGTGTCCACCTGGGTCATCGCACAGCGTTAGCTGGAGGCATCGGTCGAATGAGCGACGAGCGGCCGTTGGTGTCAATCCACGTCATCACGTACAACCACGAGAACTACATTGGACCTGCGCTGCAGAGCGCGCTCGACCAAGACTATCCGAATCTCGAAATCGTGGTCGCTGACGACGAGTCAAAAGACGGTACCCGGGACGTCGTGGCCGATTTTGCCCGCCGCTATCCTGATCGCGTCGTCGCCATCCTCGAGCCGCACGCGGGCATCACCGGCAACTACAACCGCGCTTTGCAGCGTTGCACTGGCAAATACGTTGCCATCCTCAATGGCGACGACCTGTACCTGCCCGGCAAAATCTCGGCGCAAGTGGCCTGGTTGGAGGCGCGAGAGCAGCGCACGCTTTGCGCTCATGACGTCGAACATTTCGACTCGTCGAGCGGTGCGACGCTGAAGCTCCAAAGTCAGCTCGGACCCATGCGGGAAGGGGCGGGGGCAGCCGATTTTATTTATCGGGGCTGTCCGTTCGCTTCCGTTTCGGTGATGGTGCGACGCTCTGCGCTCCCCCCGGCCGGGATGAGCACGCGTTTGCGCACGGTGCTCGACTGGAAATTCAGCATCGACGCCCTCGTTGGTGGCGGCGAGTTCGGTTACGTGGACGGAGTGCTGGCGCGCTACCGGGTCCATCCGACCAACGTCATCAACACCCACAGCGATGAAATGTGGCTCGACGTCATGACCACACTCTCGTTGCTGGAAGCGGAGCACCCGCAGCTGGCGCGGGTGGTGCGACGCGGGCGGGCGCGCTCTTTGTACCGAAGGGGCATTCGGCGGCTGCAGGCGGGCGATGCGGCCGACGCGCGCGTCTGGCTGGAGGCTGCGGCCGCGGAAGATTTGAGCGCCGTACCCAAGCTTCCGGCCTGGTACGTGCTCGCACGCTTACCCGCGGCCTGGCGTCAGCGCTTGAGCAAGCGCCTGTAAAAGGCGTCGATGTCTCGCGCATAGCGCTCGGCGCTGAAGAGCCGCTGCGCGCGGTCACGTCCGGCATCGGCGAAAATCCGTCGTTGCTCGGGCGCGTCGAGCAGTCGGCGCAGCGCCGCGGCAATGGCATCAACGTCGGCTGGAGGCACCAAAAGTCCGGTCTGCTCGTGGACGACGATGTCTCGAATGCCGCCGACAGCGGTCGCGACGACCGGTAGATGAGCCAACATGGCTTCTGCCAGCGAGAGACCAAAACCCTCCCGAGCCGAGACCAGCGCGAATACATCCATCGTGGCGTAGGCGTTGCCGACGTCGTCGCGATAGCCCACGAAATGAGCGCGCTGCTCCACGCCCAGGTCGAGCGCGAGACGTTCCAGCGCGTGGCGTTCCGGTCCTTCGCCGACAATGAGCAAATGGACGTTCGATAGCTGCAGCAGGGCACGCAAGAGGTCCGATACTCGCTTGTGCGAATCGTCGTTGAGGCGACACACGGTCCCCACGACGAGCGCGGCCTCCGGCAGCCCCAAGCTTCGCCGAAGCTCGGCGCCTGGCGCCGTCGGGGGAGCTGGAGCGAAGACCCCGTTGGGTATGACCGTCACCTTGGCGCGAGAAACTCCCGTAACCTCCACGAGGTAGTCACCCACGGCCGGCGAGATAGCGACACATGCGTCGGAAACGGCGGCTAGCGCGCGAAACAGCGCGTGCCCGGCGCGTGAGCGGTTGGTCGCGTGCGAAGTCTCCTCGACCACCACGCGGGCGCCACAGGCTCGTCCCGCCACGACGGCCGCACCAATGCCCTCGAACACCGCGCCGTGGACGATGTGCGGTCGAAACTCGCGAGCGACCTTGACCGCCCGAGCTAGGACGGCGGGCTTGAAGAGCCTGCCGTCCCCAATCTCTACGATGCTAGTGCCGGCCGATTGAATGGCTGCGGATAGGGTTCCGTTGGAGCTTCGAACCAGCAGGCGCTGCTCGTAGCGCTCGGGATCGAGCAGCCGCGCTAGCATCAAGCGGCGGCGCTCGACCCCGCCGCCTGCGATCCACGACAGGCAATGTAAGACGCGGATTCGTTCCGGAGATGAGCCCACAGAGCATCCGCGTGTATCACGGGTCGGTGGATGGGCCAACCCAGGATCAGCCGCGTTTGGCGGGACAATTGCGGCGGCCTCGCGCTAAGCTGCGCGCCGATGCCCGTTCTGGACGGAAGCCAGCGACTTTGCACCCGGACCCTGGGCGATACGTACCCGTATTGGTGGCGTGCGGCGGATGGTCGCGTGCACACGAGTGAGTTCTTTGCAGATGCCATGGCCGAGGCCGGTAGCGCTGCACGCACGCTGGACCCGGTGGCGGTGCTTTCGATCTTGAGCCTGCAGTACATCGCGCTCGACCGTACCCTGGTGCAAGGCGTCAGCCGACTCGGCTGGATGAGCGAGGTGGATGCCGACGGGGTGGAACGCTACGAAGCGGCGCCCGTCCACGGCGTACGACAGGCGGCCCCAGCCCAGATAGCTCGCGAGCTGAGGGTGCTGTTGGAGCGGGAAGTACTCGGCTATTGCCGCGGAAAATCCAAGGTCTACTTGCTGCTGAGCGGCGGCATGGATAGCCGCGTCATGGCGGGGGTGGTTGCCGCGCTACAGCGGCGCGGCGAGCTCAGTATGCCGGTCGTCGCGGTGACTTGGGGTATCGAACAAAGTCGCGACCGCCAGTACGCCGAGCAGATCGCCAAACACTACGGCTGGGAGTGGCACTGGGCGGAGCTGAACGCCCAGCACTACTGGGCCCAGTTCGAGCTGTGCGCTACGCAGCTGGGTGCCGAAGTCGACCCAAAGCACCTGCACCGCATGGACTGGTTCGCGCGGGCGGAGCGTGACGCCGTGGTCCTAGCGGCGAGCTATGGAGACAGCGTCGGTCGCGCCGAGTACTCGTCCTTGCACCTCGGCGTGGTGCCGCGACTCGCGCCGGCCGAGCGCTACCGCTTGCTCAAACCCACCGTGCGTGACGCCGCGTGGTTGCAGCTGGTGCACGATATCGAAGCTATCCGCGGGCGCTATGGCGTGCGCTCGGAGCTGGGTTGGCGCGAGTTGGAGCGTCAATCGCACTACATGCGTCGCATGCTGTGCACGACCACGGGCGTCATCGGTCGTTGGTGCTCGTTGAAGCAGCTGTTCACGCAACGCGACATTCTGGAGCTGATGTGGGGGCTCGACGTGAGCTGTCGTCAGGGGGAAACGTACGGCGAGCTGCTGCGCGACCTCGATCCAAAGCTGCTGGACTTTGCCTGGGCGCGTACTGGGCAGCGCTACGACAACGGAGCCGGAGAAGACGCGCGCTTCACGAAACGCCATCATCGCTACGGCCAATGGTTACGCGGTGAGCACGCAGATCGTCTCGGTGAGCTGCTGTTTCACCGCAAGCTGGCCGAGTTGGAAGTATTCGATCTCGGGCAAATCGAGTTCATGTACCGAGAATGGCGACGAGAGCGGACAGCCGATGACACCAGCCTCGCAACCCAGCTCAGCTCATTGGCAGTGCTGTCGCTGGCCGCGCAGCGTTTCGACATCACGGCGCCAGTTTCGTACGACGCGCGCGGGCCTCGCGCGAAGGCGCGTGGATTTCTGGAGACGAGGGCAGCTCGTGCGTACCAGGTCGCTCGCCGCGTGTCGCGGCCGTGGCGGGTGTAGGTAGTAGCAACGAACGAATGCCAATGTCAGCTCATCCCAAGCGCCCGCGCGTCGTGCGTCTCATTCCCGTGCTCGACTTCGGCGGGGTCGAGTCCCGCTTCGTCATGCTGTCGCGCCTGATCGACCGCGAGCGCTTCGATTTTCGGGTGTGCACGTTCTGGAAGGCCGGCGCGGCCGCCCGCGCGGTCCGCGAGCTAGGCGTGCAGGTCGACGAGTTGGGCGTGGACCCCGCCATCAGGAATCCGCGCGCGAGCTTGGCTTTGTTCCAGTACTTGCGGCAGGTTCGCCCGAGCGTCGTGCACTCGACGATCGGCGAGGCAAATTTTCACAATGCGCTCGCGGCCAAGCTCGCGGGCGTGAAGGGCACGATCATCGAAGAATCGGGCCTGCCGAGCCGCCGTCTCGTCGGTCGCCTCATTCACGCCGCGTTGTACCGTCGGGTGGACGCGGTGGTCGCCGTCTCGGGTACCAGTCGCCGCTACCTCGCCGAGCGCGAGTACGCGCCCGAGTCGAAGCTGCGCGTCATCCACAATAGCGCGCGGCCCGAATTTTTCGAAGCGCACACCAGGCTTCCGCGAGCGGACGGACGTTTTACCATCCTCACCGCCGGTCGACTGGCGGCCGTAAAAAACCACCGGTGTTTCTTGGAGGCACTACGGCTGGTGGTGCGTCGGCACCCGCAGGTGCGCTTTCAGATAGCCGGCGAAGGGCCGCTCGCGGAGGAGACCGCCGGGTGGGTGCGAGAGCTCGCTCTGGAACAGCATGTCGAGCTGCTGGGTTTTCGCGGCGACGTGATGCAGCTATTGCTTCAAGCCGACGTGTTCGTCCTGCCGTCGCTGTCGGAGGGCTGCTCGGTCGCACTAGCGGAGGCGATGGCGCTCGCGACGCCCGTAATCGGCTCCAACGTGGGCGGTATCCCAGAGGTGATGGGGGATTTGGGCCGCGAGTGGCTGCCGGAGGCGACCGACGTCCAGGGCTGGGCCGCCGCCCTCGAGCGCATGATTGAGCTGCCCGAGCCCGCGCGACTCGACTTGGGGCAGCGCGCCAAAGCCATCGCTGCCCGCTTCACCCCGCGCGCAAACGTCGAGACCGTGCAGGCGCTCTACGACGAGCTTCTCGCGTCGTCGTAGAGCGCGGGCGTGCTCCGTCGACTGCTCAGTAGACCAGGCGCGTGAAGAAAACGTCGGTGCCGCCGTCCGAGCTGAGCGTCGTAGAGCCGAACGCGATGGAACCCGTGAAGTCACCGGTGACGCCAAGCATGCCAGACGTCACGGTGGCGCCGCCTGGCTCTGCTGTCGCGGCGCCATGGGTACGCGTCCACAATGCGGTTCCGGCGGTGTTGTAGCGCACCATCCAAAGATCGCGCGTTCCAACGGCTGCCACTGGAGTGGTATTGAGGGTGGTAGAACCCTCGAAATCGCCCATTACCACGACGCCGGCGGTCGTGCCGGCCATCGTCGAGCCGTGGACGTTGCCCGTTGCCGAAGTGTACGCCTTCTTCCAGCGGAAGGCGCCGCTAGCGTTGTAGGCGACGACGAACGCGCCACTCGACGTGGTCGTGGCCGTTGAGGCGTCGTCGAACGTAACGGTTTGCCTGAAGCTGCCCGTTACCACCGGTCCGACCGAGTCCACTTCTACTGCGGTCGCGAAATCGGTCGAGCCGGCACCGATGCGACGCGCCCACGTGGTCGCACCCGAAGTCGGGACGAGCTTCATGACGCAGCCGTCCGAGCTGCCGAGGGACGTCATACCCTCGACCGTTCCGACGAAATAGCCCGACACGTAGGGCGTCAAGGTGGCGTCGAGGCCGATGTTGCTCGCCTGATCGTTGCCTGTCGAGCCGAAGCCGCGGCTCCAGACGTGCGCGCCGGCGGTGCTGAGCTTGAGCACGAATCCATCGTAGGTCCCGGCGGCGCCCTGGTTGACCAGCGCTGTCGGACCAAACGCTACCGTCGTCGAGGCGAACGCGCCAGCCACGAATACGTCGCCCGCCGGGCTGACGGTCAAGCCATTGACTCGAACTGCGCTTGAACCCGCCAAGCCGTAGCTCCTGGACCACTGGGCCACGCCGCTTGCGTTGAACTTGACCACGAAAGCATCGCTGATGCCGACTGCGGTGTTGGTGATACCGTTGCCGAAGTCGATGATGCCGCGGTAGTTGCCGCCGACATAGACGTTGCGCGAGCTATCGACCGCGACCGAGACGCCCAAGTCACCATCGGCCAAAGCGCCACCCAACCGTTTGCTCCAAACATGGGAGCCCAGGTTGTTGTACTTGGCGACGAACACGTCGGCTCCACCAGAGGCCACCAGCGCCCCGCCGCCAAGATTCGTAGTGCCGCCGAAGCGGCCCGCGATGATGATCGCCGCTGCGCTATCGATCGCGACGTCTTGACCGTGATCTTCGCTGGCGCCGCCTCGGGCGAAGCTCAGCGTGGAGCCACCGGTGCAAGGAAGGCAGCTCGCGCCGCAATCAACCGCGTCTTCGTTCGCATCCTTGATGCCGTTCTTGCAAGTGCTGGCAAGGCAGATGTCGACGGTGGACGCCAGACCGAACGAATTGCCGACGTTGACCGCGCAGTAATTGCCAGCGGTGCACTCGAGGTCGTTGGCATCGCAATCGCCCTGGCCGGCTACGCATCGGCACGTCGTCGTACAATGCGCTGAACCGCCGTTGGGTGGCAGGCTTGCGCACTGATTGGGACAGAAGGTACCGCAGCTGCCGCCGCAGTCGATTTGAGTTTCGTCGCCGTCGAGCTTCTTATTATCGCAATGCAGCGGCGCGCACGCGTTGGCGTTTTTGGCAGCCGGGTTGAAACGCGTCGTCAAGCTCGTGCAGTAGAGCTGACCGAGTGTCGGGTCCACGCCGCAGTCAGCGGTAAAATCGCAGTCGCCTTCGCCGAGGTCACACTTGCAGCTCGCCGAGCAGTAGTCGCTGCTGCCGATTTTGCCGCCGAGACACTTCGAGAGCTCTTCCGAGATCGCGCCGACTCCCTCTTCGGCGGTGTCGCCTGGACTCGAGCTTGCGCAGCTCATTGCCAGCAAAGAGAGACCGCTCAAGCCGAAGAGCCCAGCCAAGATTGCGCGATGCATCACTGCCCTCGTTCCTTCCAGAAGATCAAATCAACCTCAACTATGTCAATACCGCCGCCGTGCCGCAACCTAAAGCCTTCGAAGCCTCCGCCGCGGCGCCAAGCCGAAGCGACGCTTCTCCGTTTTTGACATCAAGGCGCTTAGTTGCGACCGAGTTCGCGACGTTCACGTCGTGAAATCCCGCGGAACTTGCCACATCCGCGCTGGCTAGCCGGACTCCGGGTCGTAGTTGGACTACACGCTGGCAAGACAGGCTGAGCGGAATGGCCCCCACAATCACGCCACGTGCACGGCCGGGGAGGGGGCCGTGCTTCGAACGCTCGCGCGTCTACCCCAGAGGGCCACGAGCAACATGGCGTAGAAAGGTACTAGCGGCACTCTGTAGCGTGACAACGTGCCCATGTTGGTGGTGGTCAGGCCCACGCCCACGCCGAGAGTAAGAACGAAGCCAAAGCAGAAGCATAAGGCGGGACGCGCCAACACGTAGCGAACGGTCGCACTAAACGACGTGCGCGACAACGCAATGACGGTGAGCACGGTGGCAGCTAGCGTTTCTAGTGCATTGACGAACATCAGCACGTTCGATGCTTCGAAAATGAAGGGCCGGTACAAGACCGTGATCAGGGCTAGAGGCAGCTGGCTTACCAGTGAACCTTCGCCGAACGAATAGTTAGAGCCGCCCGTGACGCGCTGGCCGATCGCTTGAGACGCGAGCGCCTCGTCCTGGAATGCGTCGGGTGCAAAATGTGGCATGGCCGCGCCCGTCACGAGAATGCTGACGAGGGCAAGCAGCGCCGCCAGAAAGAGATAACGAGGGCGTATCTCTCGGCCCGAGGCAAAGATGGCGCGCGAGACGTAGAAAAATCCCGCGCCTATTCCGAACGGTGGCAACAAATAGCCTTTGAACAGACCCGTCATCAGGCCGCCCCCGAGCACGCACACGAGCCCAGTAAACCAGCGATCTCGATGCACAGCCAGGTGCCCGCCAAAGACCATAACGCTGAGACCGACGATTGCGATTGGCTCCTTGATCAGGCCGCTGGACCAAAATACCGCCGACGGCACGAGCATGCAGGCAATCGCGACGCGCGGCCCGCGGACGTCCGGTAGCCCCGCCTTCATGGCGTTGAACAGCACCAGCTTGGCGACGAATGACGCGGAAGCGATCATAACGCCAGCCGCATAGAGCGAGTCCTGGGCCAACAAGCAGATGAAGCCAGACAGCGCCTGCATCGAGCCGGTGTTGCTGCCGCCAGCGATGCCCGGCATCGGCAGCGGCTCGGATCTTTGGAACAAGATTTCCAGCAGCCGCGGCGCCATGTCGACGAAGTCGGCCCTCAGTCGCTCCGCGAAAAAGCTGCCGACCCTGAAGTAGGCGAACATGTCGCCACCGCCGTAGGCGCTGTGCACGATGACGACCATCGATAGGGCCGACACGACGTGGGCTGCGTAGCTCACCCACAGCAACCCGCGCTCGTCGTCGGGGTAGCTGCGTAAGAGCGCCGACACCACGACCAGTCCGATGACCAGCATCACCGCAACGGCCGGTACGTCACCCATGCCGAGCCTCTCGGGCGAGGGCGCTGCGCACCTTTGCTGCGTTAGCGAGCGCTAACGCGAGCAGCTGCGAAACCAGCTCGATCTCCTCCGCTGAGACCGCCGTACCGGTCGGCAGGCACATGACGCGCTCGGACAAGCGCTCGGTTTGCGGCAGGCTGACGCCGGCGTAGCGCTCACGGTAGACTGGCATGCGCTGTACCCCCGGCGCGAAGTAGCGACGTGCCAGCACGTTCTCGCTGTGCAGGAAGCGCACAAGCTCGTCGCGGGTGAGGCCGGCTTTGGCTTCGTTTACCATGACTACGACGTATTGGTAGTTGGTGCGCTCGCCCGGCTCGTACGGCATCAGCGACAGACCGGGTAAGCCCTCGAGTCGTCGGCCATAGAGGCCGTGGTTATGGCGATTGGTTTCGATTACGCCGGGCAGCGCCTCGAGCGAAGCGAGCCCCATCGCGGCGCACACTTCGTTCATCTTTCCGTTCGTGCCGATCTCGACGACGTTGTCGTAACCCTGGAAGCCGAAGTTGCGAATCGATCGCGCACGCTTGGCGACGGCAGCGTCGTTGGTGGCGATAGCGCCACCTTCGAAGGTGTTGAAGAACTTGGTCGCGTGAAAGCTGAACACCTCTGCGCTGCCGAACCCGCCCACCGGCTTGCCACGGTGGGTGCAGGCGAGAGCGTGCGCCGCGTCGAACATCAGCTTTACCCGCGCGCGCTCCGCCACCGCCGTCAGCGCCTCGACGTCGCAGGTGCGCCCCCACAGATGCACGCCAATGATGCCGGTGGTGCGCGGCGTGAGCTTGCGTTCCACGTCACGCGCGTCGAGGGTGTGAGTGTCGGGGTGCACGTCTGCGAACACCGGGGTCAGCCCTTGCCAGGCCAGCGCGTGCGCGGTTGCCACGAAAGTGAAGGCGGGCACGATGACCTCGCCGCTCAGCTCGAGCGCGCGAATCGCGATCTCCAGCGCCACGGTGCCGTTGCAAATCGCGACGCAGTGCTCGACGCCGGCCAGCTCGGCCAAGCGCGATTCCAGCTCCTGCACGCACGGCCCATCGTTGGTCAGCCAGCGACGGTCGAGCACTTCCTCGATGCGGCGCAAGATGCCGGCCTTGTCGGCGATGTTGGGTCGACCGACGTGCAGCGGCGCATCGAAGGCGGGAGCGCCGCCCAGCAACGCCAGTTGATCGAGAGAGGTTTTGGCTTTCATGAAGACGTTCCGGCGCTCGCCGATGAAGGGCTGCGGTTCCCGCTGGCGGCGTGCTCGAGCACGCGGCGTAAGCGCGGCGCGTTTACGCTGAGAGAGTAGCGTTCGACGATGGTGCGGCGTCCGGCCGCGGCCAATCGCTGGCGCAGCGCGGCGTCACTCAACAGCTGGCTGAGTTTTTCGGACCATTCTCGGGGGGTGCTCGCCAACAAGCCGTTCTCTCCGTCGCTCACGATGTCGCGCGTGACGCCGACGCTTGATACCACGCACGGCACCCCTACCGCCATGTACTGAATAGCCTTGAAACCGGCCTTTCCTAGCTCCCAAACCGTGTCCGCGAGCGGGTAGAGGCCTATGTCGAGACTCTGGAAACGCTCGACTTCGGTTTCGAGCGACCAGCGTTCGTTGAGCACCCTCACGCCTGGCAACTCGAAGTCGCGCCCCGCGCCAATCACCAACAGCTCGAAATCGAACCGACCGCTGAGGTCGCTCAGGACGGGTCGCAGCTGCTCCAGGTATTTGGCGGTGGAGTGGCTGCCGATCCAGCCGAGGCGCAAGCGTGGGCCAACTTGCCGTGCAGGCGGAGGCGCGAAGACGTCGGTGTCGACGCAGGTCGGAATCACCTCGACGTGTTGGTTGTAGGCCGACGCGAAGCCGCGCAGGTGGTCGTTCGAAACGATCACGCAGTCGGCGAGCTGGGCGATGCGGGCCGTCTTGGCGGGGTTGCGCACCAGGTTGCGCAGCCGAGTCGGCTCCGGTAAAAAGATGGCGTCGTCGAAGTCGTAGACGATGGGCTTGCCGAGCCGCTCGAGCTTCGATTCGATCAGCGGGGGACCGAACGGGTAACACTCGCGGTAGATGAAGACCACGTCGGCCTCGCGCGCATCGCGCAAGTCTTGCCAGCGATGCAAGCTCTGACGGGCGATCCAATAGCTTTTCTCGAGAGCGTGTCCGCTGCGGTACAAGTGTCGATAGAGCTCGGGGGTGACGAACTCCCGGACGTCACAGGTCACTCCCGCGGCGGTGAGCGCCGGCAAAAACTGGTGCACGCGGTAGCGAGCGCCAGCCGCTTGCTTGGAGTGGGGAAGGAAGAAAAGAACTTTCATCGCGGCGCCGACATGCCCGGCCGGCGGAGGCTAGCGGGCGAAGTTGAGCTTCTGCGAGGGTTTTGGTGCGGGGGGAAGGAAGAAAATTCAGCAACCCTGAAACTGACCGACCGACTCGCCGCCGGCGCCAGCGGGGGCAGTTGACAGTCAGGTGGGTCGGATGCGATGCCGAGGCCGATGTCCGGTGGTGCGCAGCCTCCGACGCCCTCCGGGCGCGCTGCCCGCGTCGTTAAACGCGTGCTCGACGTCGGAGCGGCTTCGGCGGGCCTGCTGGCGCTTTCGCCAATCCTCGTCGCCGTCACCGGCGCCGAGCTCTGGTTTCACGGCTGGCCGCCTATCTTCAAACAACGCCGCCCCGGGCTGCATGGCCGCGTTTTCTCCATCTACAAGTTTCGGACGATGACCAATGAGCGTGACGCCCAGGGCGAGCTTTTGCCCGACCACCGTCGGCTCACGCGCTTCGGTAAATGGTTGCGCGCGTCGAGTGTGGACGAGCTGCCGGAGCTGTTCAATGTGCTCCGCGGCGAGATGAGCTTGGTGGGCCCTCGGCCGCTTTTGGTGAAGTACCTCGAGCTTTACTCGCCCCGGCAGGCGCGCCGCCACGAAATGCGGCCGGGAATTACGGGTTGGGCCCAGGTGAACGGTCGCAATGAGAGCACCTGGGAAGACAAGCTCGAGCGCGACGTCTGGTACGTCGACAATTGGTCGCTAGCGCTCGACCTGCGCATTTTGGCCCGCACGGCCCTCACGGTGGTGCGCCGAGAAGGCATTTCGGCGGCCGGGGAGGCGACCATGGCCGAGTTCCGTGGTACTCGGCCATGAACGAGGGGCTCGGTGGCAGCAACCAATCCCCAGGCTCCCCCAGCGCGTGGGAGCCAGCGGATGAGTAATTCCTTACAAATCGTAGTCGTCGGTGCGGGTGGCCAAGCCCGCGACACCGCGTGGCTGATCGACGAGCTGGCGCGCGCCGGCGCGCCATTCCGCTTCCGCGGATTCGTGCTCTCCGATCTCAAGTTCTTGAGCGCTCGCGACAGTAAAGACCGCTTGCTCGGCGATTTTTCCTGGCTGGAGCAACACGCCTCCGAGGTCGATGCGCTAGCGCTCGGTATCGGCACGCCTGCGGTACGCCTGGCGCTGGCGGACCGCTTGGCCCGCGAGTGGCCTCGCCTGGAATGGCCCTCGCTGCTGCATCCATCGGTGCAGCTAGACCGCGAGAGCGCCCGCGTAGGGCGGGGCTGTATGATCGCTTGCGGCACGGCAGGGACCGTCAACCTGACCCTCGAAGACTTCGCGGTCGTCAACGTGGGCTGCACGCTCGGTCACGAAGCCAGCATCGGGCGTGGCTCGGTAATCAACCACGGGGCAAGCATCTCAGGCGGCGTCGTGCTGGGCGACGGCGTGTTGGTCGGCACGGGAGCGCGCGTCTTGCAATATCTAGCGGTCGGTGCAGGCGCGACGATTGGGGCCGGCGCAGTCGTTACGAAAAAAGTGCCACCCGGAGCGGTCGTCGTTGGCGTGCCAGCGCGACCGCTCGAACGTGGCGGTCGAGCTACCGAGGATCAACCGTGAGTCGCATCTACCTGTCCGTGCCCCACATGGGCGGCCAAGAGCAATCGTTCGTTGCCGAAGCTTTTGCCAGCAACTGGCTCTCCAGCGTGGGGCCAAATTTGGACGCGTTCGAGCAAGAGTTCAGCGCGCTCATCGGTGCGCCGAGCGTGGCGCTGAGCTCGGGTACGGCGGCCATTCACCTCGGCTTGCGACTGCTCGAGGTCGGCCCCGGGGATGAGGTGATTTGCCCCAGCTGCACCTTCGTTGCGTCGGCGAATCCGATCGTTTACCAGGGTGCTCGCCCCGTCTTCATCGACAGCGAGACGAAGTCTTGGAACATGGATCCCAACCTGCTCGAGGCGGCATTGCGCAAGCCGCGCTCCCGTCGGCCCAAGGCGATCGTGTTGGTTCACCTCTTTGGGCAGAGCGCCGATTTGGACGCGATCGTCGAGCTGTCCGACCGATACGGTGTGCCGATTTTGGAGGACGCGGCCGAGGCGCTCGGCACCACGCATCGGGGCAAGCCCGTCGGCAGCCGTTCCCCCGTCAGCGCCTTCTCGTTCAACGGCAATAAGATGATCACGACCACGGGCGGGGGCATGCTCGTCGCTCGAGAGCGCAGCTGGGTCGACAAAGCGCGCTTCTGGTCGACGCAATCGCGCGATCCGGGCGTCGGCTATCACCACACCGAGCAGGGCTACAACTACCGGATGAGCAACGTGCTGGCCGGCATCGGGCGCGGCCAGCTACGCGTCTTGCCAGAGCGGGTCGCGGCTCGCAGAGCCGTTGCCTTTCGCTACCGCGACGCTTTCGCGGAGCTCGATGGCTTCGAGCTCATGCCGCAGGCGGACTGGGGCCTCCACACCAATTGGCTGAGCTGCTTTTTGGTCGATGAAACGCGGCTCGGGGCCAGCCGTGATCTGTTGATCGAAGCGCTGGCGGCGCGTGACATCGAGGCTCGGCCGGTCTGGAAGGCCATGCATCTTCAGCCGCTGTTCGCGGGCGCTGAGTATCATGGAGGCCAGGTCGCCGAGCGGCTCTGGCACCACGGCATCTGCCTGCCGAGCTCCAGCAGCCTGACCGTGGGTGACCAGCAGCGCGTCATCGACACGGTGTTGACCACGGTCGCCGAAGCCCGGCTACGCGCTGGCTCCAAGGAGCGCGCCAGTGGCTAGGGGCTTGGCGCAGATTTCGCGCATCGCGCTCGACCTCACGGTTCTTGCGCTTGCGTTCGTGCTCGGCTTTCTCGTGCGCTTCGATGGTCACCCGCCCGCCGATTTCATGGTGGTGCTGCTGGTGACCTCGCCTTACGTGGTGCTGTTCGAATACGCGGTGCTGCGCACGTTCGGCGTGCATCGCTTTGCCTGGCGCTACGTGGGGCTGCGCGAGGCGCTGCGTATCTTCGGCGCGTCCGCCACCGCCAGCGCGGGCCTGATGGCCTGGCGTGCCGCGGTCGGCGTGCTCGACGACAACGACCAAGCATTCCGGCGGCTGCTCATCCCGTTCGGCGTGATCGCCGTGAATTTTGCGCTGGTGTTCTTGGGCACCACCGGGCTTCGCGTTTGGCGACGCGTCGCTGGCGAACGCTCCGAGACCGGGCGTCGCAAGCGGCCACATCGCGAGCCGATCGCGACGATGCTGGTAGGCGCCGGTCAGGCCGGCGTGCTGGTCGCGCGCGAGCTGGCTAGTCGTCCCGATCTAGGGCTGCGCCCGATCGGTTTCTTGGACGACGATCGCGGTAAGTGGGGCATGGTCATCCACGGCGTCCCAGTGCTCGGTTCCACTGACCAGCTGCCGATGTTGTGCCAAAAGCACCTCGCCAAGCAGGTCGTCATCAGCATCGCCAACGCGCCGGGCTCGGAGATCCGGCGGATTCGTCGCTTGTGCGATGAAGCCAATCTGCCGGCCAAAATCATTCCGGGCCTGTACGAGATCGTCGGCGGACGCGTGAACCTTTCGCGCATCCGCAACGTCGCCATCGATGATTTGCTCGGCCGGCAGCCAGTTCAGCTCGATCTCGAGGGCATCGCCGAACAGGTGCGCGGTCGAACCGTGATGACGACCGGCGCGGGCGGTAGCATCGGCTCCGAGCTCTGCCGCCAGCTGTGCGGCTTCGAGCCGGCGGTGCTGGTGCTGGTCGAGCGCTCCGAGAACAACCTGTTCAACATTCACCGCGAGCTGCGCGAGTCGTTTCCGGGCGTGCGGCTGGTGCCTTGCATCGCCGACATCGGCGACACCCCGCGCATGACCGAGATCTTTCGCGAGCAGCGACCTTCGATGGTGCTGCACGCGGCCGCCCACAAGCACGTGCCGATGATGGAGTGGAACCCGCGCGAGGCGGTGAAGAACAACGTCTTTGGCACGCGACAGGTCGCCCAGCTGGCGGACGAGCACCGCGTGGACGTGTTCGTGATGATTTCCACCGACAAGGCCGTCAACCCGACCAGCGTGATGGGGGCCACCAAGCGCGCGGCCGAGATCTACATCCAGTCGTTGTCGCGCCGCTCCAAGACTCGCTACGTCACCGTGCGCTTCGGCAACGTGCTGGGCTCGGCCGGCAGCGTGATTCCGATCTTTCAGGAACAGATCGCCAAGGGCGGCCCGGTCACGGTTACCCACCCCGACATGCGACGCTACTTCATGACCATCCCCGAAGCCTGTCAGCTGGTGCTGCAGGCCGGCAGCATGGGCCGCGGCGGCGAGATTTTCATCCTGGATATGGGCGAGCCGGTGAAGATCGTCGACCTCGCGCGTGACTTGATCGCGCTCTCGGGGCTGCACGAAGGTGACGACATCGAGATCAGGTTCTCCGGCGTACGGCCCGGCGAAAAACTATTCGAGGAGCTCTCCACGGACTCCGAGGAAGCCGACAAAACTCGCCATCCCAAGATCTTCGTGGGTCGTATCGACCCCACGCCAGTCGACATCGTGGAGCGTGGCATGTTGGCACTGACGCGGGCCGTGGAGCAGGAAGGCACTGCCGCACTTTTGACGGAGCTGCGGAGCATCGTCCCGGAGTACACGGGCACGCCCAGCGCGAGCGAAGCGCCTCCGCCCAGCCCCGAGCGCGAGCAAAGGCCGCCGGTGCCCGTCGATTTGCCGCCCTGACCGGTTGCGATCATCACGGCGAAAGCTGCTAGCGTGCCGGCGCCGCCATGGGGCAAAGCTCTTTTGATGTGCCTGGTGCCGAGGCGCCATCGTCGCCTGGTGGACCTCGCTCGAGGCAGCGCCGCCGGCGCAGGAAGTCCGAGCTGTCGCGCGCGCTGGTCGCGCATGGCGAGCGCATCGTCGTGTCGTTGCATGCGGCGGTGGTAGTCGGCTCCGCGCAAGCACTCGGCGCCGTGCACGTCGTTACGCTGTTGATCGCGGGGCTTTTAGGACTGAGCGCCTGCGTGCTCTGCTACCGCGCACGCCTCGTGCCTCGCTGGAAGGTGCCGCTGCCTGCGCTGGTGCTGCTCGCGTTGTCTGCGTTCTCGCTCCTGCAAGCGCTGCCGCTACCGGCGGGGCTCGTCGCCAAGCTCGCGCCCGCCTCGGCGGAGGTATGGGCCGGCGCGCTCGCTCCGTTCAAACAGGGCGGCCCGAGCTACGTGTCGTTGTCACTCGATCCGGGGGCTAGCGTCGTCGAGGCGCTCAAGTGGCTGCTCTATGCAGCTGCGTTTACCACGGCGGCGGCGCTCGGCGCGAGCCGGGGGCCCAGCTTCGGGGCGCTCTTGGTGTTCGTGAGCGGCGCGCTCGTGGCGCTCTCGTCGCTCGGGCATCGGCTGCTCGGCGCCACCACTGTGTATGGTGTGTACGAGCCAGTCGGTGAGTTCGCGCGCGAAACGCTGGGGCCGTTGCTCAACCCAAACAACCTCTCCGGTTACCTGAACGTAGCCACGTTCTGTGGTTTCGGGTTGCTCATCATGCGGCGCCCTCCTTTGGCGCGTTGGATCATCGGGCTGGGCGTCGCGTTACAGTTGGGGGCTCTGCTCGAAGCAGCCTCGCGAGGCGGGATCGGCGGCTTCTTGCTGGGCATCCTCTGTTTCGGCCCGCTGCTCGCGTGGGCACGCCGACAGGGCGACCCGGGTCTGGCGGAGCGCTGGCAGGTGCGAGGCATCGTGCTCGGAACGCTCGCGGGCGGAGCGTTGCTCGCGGCGCTCGCCCTTGCCCACGTTGGCTCCAATCCACTCGCCAACCAAAATATCGACAAGCTGAAGCTGCTGCCGTGGCTGCGTCCCATGGTGAGCGACCACTGGCTCTTCGGCATCGGCCGTGGCGCCTTCGAGAGCGTCTTTCCCGCCTTCAAATACGGCCAGGCCAACGTCATCTACACGCACCCGGAGAACTTCGTCGCTCAGTGGGTTTCCGAATGGGGCGTGCCGGTCGGGCTAGGGGGACTGCTGTTGTTGGGCTGGTCATTGCGACCGCGCGAGCTGGGGTTGGGGCAGGAGCCGGTGGCGGTGGGCGTGACGGCTGCGCTGCTCGCGCTCCTGGTGCAGAACTTGGTCGATCTCGGCCTCGAAGTGCCGGCGATCTCGCTCGCGGCGGCGACGGCGCTCGGCGCGTGCTGGGGCGGCGCGCGCGTGCGGCGCTTCCGCTCGGCGGAACGCGACGCACAGCGTTGGCCGGTGCACATCGCTTGGGGTTTGGCAGGGGTCTCGTGTTTGACGCTCGGCCTGGCTGCTTATTGTGGCCGAGCGCCGGTAGGTGAGGAGCGACGACGTATCAACGAGCAAGTCGAAAGCGCTGATCTGCGCAGCCCACAGTCGCGTCAGGTTCTGCGTGCCGAGTTGCGCGCCGCGATGTTGCGCCACCCCGCCGAGCCGTACTTTCCGCGCATTGGCGGGTACATTGCCTGGCGCGCCCGGGACGAAAATCCGCTGCCTTGGATCGATCGCGCGCTCGAACGTGGTCTCACCAGCGGTCGCACGCACTACTTGCTTGCCCGCGTGTTGGCGACGAATGGCAACGTGGCGCAAGCCCTGCTCGAAGGACGGTTTGCCCTAGAATACGATGCGGAGTTGGTCCCCCGCGTGTGTGAGCTGGCCGTTTCCCTAGCCAGCAGCGGCAGCCAACTGCTTGGTGTCGTGCCGCAAAACACGGACCCCACCCGCACCCTCGAAGCCATCCTGAAGCTCACGTCGCGGCCGGAGCAAGCTCACCTCCGGCACCAGCTGGTGGAGGCCGCGATCGATCGCTTTCCCACGGTGACTGTGATCAAGGCGGCGTTGGTGGCGGACTTGACCGGCTCACTGGAGGGTAAGCGGAATGCCGAGCTCTGCCAGGGTGAGCGACGCGCGGCGTGCGAAGAGCGAGCGTCGGGGCTGATTGCGCAATTGGCCAGAGCGCTGCCAAGCAGCTCACAGGCGGTCGAGTTGCGCGCGCAGCTGCTGCTTGCAACCGGGCACGCCGCGGAAGCCGAAGCCTTGCTGGCTCGCGAGTGTGAGCGCTTCAACCCGAACCGGTCGTGCGTGAAGCTCCGGCTAGCGGCGGCCACCCGAGCGCGCTCGGCGGAGGGCATGGAGGTCGCGTCGCGGGCGCTGATCGCCACTGGCTGCGAGACGCCGGCGGCGTGCGCCGAGAGCTTCGAAAACCTCGGCGACGAGATGCTGGCGAGCGGCAACACGCGCCTCGCGCTGCGCCACTACGAGCGGGCCTGCAAGGAGGAGCCGTCGTTGGAGCGCTGGTTGAAGCTCGCCAAGGCGGCCAGTAGCGCCGGCGCTCATTTACAGGCTATCGACGCGCTCAACCACGCATTGCGCGAGAAAGGGAGCGATCCCGAGCTCGAAGAGCGTATTCGCTTGGAACGCGAGCGCGCTTTCCGACAACACGTTTCGAGCACAACTACTCGAAATGACTTGAATAAGTGACATTTGGAGACGTGCCGGCCTAGTGGTCGGTCCCACTTGAACTTTTCACGACGCGCGTGCATCAATACTCTCCGGCGTCCGAAGGCGTCCGCATCCGCACTCGTTAGGGACTTCTCGTGAACGAACCAAGTTTGCCGCCCGCGCCGCCCACCGTCGATCTGTCGGAGCGCGCATCGTCACAGTTTTCCCCACTCGCGATCTGGGGCGCGATTCGCAAGCATTGGATTCTGATCGTGGCGTTGACGAGCGCCTCGACGTTGGTCGCAGCCTTCTACACGCTCGGCCAGACCAAGATTTACCAAGCCGAAGCCACCATCTTGTTCGATCCTCAGCCGCCGCGCCCGCTGGGTACGCAGGTGCAGGCCGTGGTCGACGTGGGCGGCGAGTATTGGAACAACAAGGAATATTACAAGACCCAGTTCTGGATCATTCAGTCGCAGCGCACCGCGACTCTGGTGGTAAAGCAGCTTGGTCTCCATAAAGACGCCAGCTTTTTGGCCAATGCGCCGGCCGGGCAAGCAAAACCGCGAGCCGACGCCAGCATCGAAGACGCCGCTCGCGTGCTACGTGGACGCATTGCGGTCGACCAGATTCGCGACAGTCGGCTGGCGGTCATCAAGCTGCTCGATGCCGATCCCAAGCGAGCCCAGCGCGTGCTGAGCGCGCTCGTGGACACCTACACCCAGAACAACCTCGAGGACGCGGTCGACCAGATGAATCTGGCCGCCGACTGGCTGGGCAGCCAGGTCGACATGCTGAAGCGCGACCTCGAGTCCAGTGAAATGGCGCTGCACGACTACAAGAAGGACAAGAACATCCTCTCGGTGTCGATGGACGATCAGTCCAACATGCTGCGCGGCGAGATGCAGCAGTTGAGCCAGGCCCTGACCGCGATTCAGGTCAAGCGTGAGCAGTTCGCCGCCCGTCGCAACGAACTGGCGAAGATCGTACCGGACGAGCCACAGCTCATTCCTGCCACCGAGTTGATCGCCAGCCCGCTCTTACAACAGCTGCGCAGCGAGTTTTTGACGACCTCTTCGGAGCGAGACGCGATGACGGCCTCGGGTAAGGGGCCCCATCACCCGGACGTAATGGCCATTCAGGCTCGCGTGGACGCGTCGCGTAGCGCGTTGATGAACGAGATCACGAACGTTCGTAACGGTCTCGATCACGACCTTGGCGCGTTGAGCACCGAGCTCAACAGCTTGCGAGGACTATTCGAGACCGCCAAGGGCCGCGCATTCGACCTCAATCTGCTCGAGATTGAGTACAACCGAATGAAGCGCAGCAAAGAAAACAACGAGAAGCTGTACGGCGTGGTGACGGAGCGCTCCAAAGAGAACGATCTGACGCGTATGCTGCGCATCAACAACATCCGCGTCGCCGACCGCCCCCAAACCCCGCGTCGGCCCGTCACGCCGAACGTGCCACTCGGCGTCGCGACCGGGTTGGCGGCCGGGCTGCTGCTGGGCCTAGGTGCCGCCGTCGGACGCGAGCAGATGGATCGCAGCATTCGCCTTCCGGGAGACATCGAGCAAGACCTCGGTATTTCGGTCTTGGGCCTGCTGCCCGTCGTCGACGGGCCAAGCCCCGCGCTCTACGGCAACCGTCGCCGCAAGCGTCCGCGCGAAGAGCCACAGGCGGGCGGTACACCGGAGTTGGTCGTCCACGAGCACCCGAGCAGCGGCATTGCCGAAGCGACGCGCGCTATTCGCACCAACATCATGTTCATGTCGCCCGACCGTCCGTACCGCACACTGTTGGTGACCAGCGCCGCGCCAGCCGAGGGCAAGACTACCGTCGCTTGCTGCATTGCGGTGGTGATGGCGCAGGCCGGCAAGCGCGTGCTGCTGCTCGACTGCGACATGCGTCGCCCACGCGTGCATCGCATCTTCCGCACGACCAACGACGTGGGCGCCACCACTGCGCTCTTGGACATGGATCGGTTGGACGAGGTCGTACGCCCGACGGAGGTGCCGAACCTAAGCATCCTCACCACCGGACCCTTGCCGCCCAACCCTTCCGAGATTCTGCACAGCGAGGCGTTCGCCCGGCTGCTCTCAGGCCTGCGCGATCGCTTCGACAGCGTCGTCATCGACAGCCCGCCAGTGGCGCCGGTCACCGACGCCGCCGTGCTGTCGACCAAGGTGGACGGGACGGTGCTGGTAGTCCGCGCGCTGCAGACCCGCAAAGACCTGGCGCGCCGAGCGACCCGCTCGCTGCGCGACGTGGGCGGTCACATCGTGGGCGCCGTGTTGAACGCGGTGGACTTCGAGCGCCGTGAGTACGGCTATTATCAATATTACTATTACAAGCGCCAGGGTTACGCGCAGGAGCCGGCCGACGCGGTCGTCTCCAACGACGAGCAGACTCCAGCGGCTTAGCTTTCGTGGGCAACTTGCTGCTTCGATTGGGTCGCGTTTGCGCGGCGGCGTTGCTGTTGAGCTTCAGCGTCGTCTGGTCGAATAGCGTACTGACCGCGAGCCTCGGCACGCTGTTGCTCTTGGCGCCGAGCCTGCTCGTCGTGGTGACGGCAGAGCTCGTTGCGGCGAGGGCGATACGGGTGCCCTGGCTCTCTCGGGCGCGCCTGCTGCTCGTGCTGGTTGCGCTCTACGTTTTCTTATTCGGCGCGTGGCTGTCCAATGTTTGCTTGATCGACAGCGCGCTGCAAAAGCGCACGTTGATCGGCTACGCGATCTCCGGGCTTCTTGCTCTCGCATCGACGATGCTGGTGAGACGACTGCTGCGGGTGCCGAGCGTGGCCCGCCCGCTGGGGTCGGCAAGCACATCCAGTCTTTGGCTGGGCTGCTGCGTCCTGCTCGGGGTGACGGTCTCCTTGCTCGATACCTCCTTTCTGCCTGAAGGCTACTGGCGGTTTCACGTTGCGATGCTGGGCATCGGTTGCGTCGTTTATTCGCTTTTGAGCCATCATCTCATTGCGTCCATTCGCCGCGCCCGAGTCGCGTGTGGGGTGGCTCTGCTCGCGTTCGCCGCCCTCGGCGTCGCCATGGCTCGCGGTCGTGCTCACGAGGTCTACGTCAGTATGAGCAGCAGCTCGACGTTGCAGCGGCGCGCGCTGCTCTTGGCGCGCGCCGCGCTCGATCGGGACGGCGACGGCTTCTCTGGAGTTTTGGAAGGCGGCGACTGCGACGACTCGGATCCGGCCGCGTACCCGCTCTCACTGGTGGGCCGCGATTGTTTGGGCTGGGTCGGTAAGCAGCCGCCCGTGCCGCTCGCCACGCTTCCGGCGAAGGTGCTCGACCAGGGGCCGCTCTTGATCGTGCTGGTGACGGTCGACGCGCTGCGCTGTCACGATGTGGTGGCAGGCGAGCATGTTTTTCGAGATGCGTGCGCTGACCTTGTGGCTTTGGGGCGAACAGGTCGCAGCCGTGAGGACGCCCATACGAACTTTCCGAGCACCGTCTACGCGATTGGCGGACTGCATTCCGCCCTGCCTTTCTTCCGTTCGCCGGACAAGGCGCGAGTGCTGTTGGCAGATTGGATGGGACAGCAAGGTCGCTATACCCAGGCCATCGCCACGCACCGAAACCAGATGCCGCCCTACATCGCGCGCTCGTTCCGTAGGGTGGACAGGAGCTTACAAGCGGTTGCGGTCCAAGGCAGCGCCGTCACGTCCGCGCAGGTCACGCAACGCACGCTAGGGGCCGTCGACGAGGCGATCGCGGGCCGGAGAAACACGTTCCTGTGGGCGCACTACTACGACCCACACGCGCCTTACGTCGCGACGCCGGGCTCACCCTGGGCGCTCGCGTCGAATCGCGAGCGCTACGTCACCGAGGTTCGCCGAGTCAGCGCCGAGATCACCCGGCTTACCGCCGGTATCGCCTCCCGGACCGACTCGGCCGTGGTCTTGATTACGGCCGACCACGGCGAAGAATTCGAAGAGAAAGCGGCCAGAAATCATGGCGCGACGCTGGACGAAGGGGCAATCCGCGTACCGATGATGCTGTGGTCACCGAGCCAGTCTCGGCTGGCGACCGACTCCGACCTGCCCGCGAGCTTGGCCGAAGTCGCGCCCTTCCTAGCGTCCTTGGTCAGTGGTCAGCGCTTCGCTTCGGCCGGCGAATCGTTCTTCTGGACGGGCATCAACGCGGTGCGCATCGTCGGCTACTACCGCGATGGCAAGAAGCTCACCTACAACGAGGCCCTCAACCTGGTCGAGCTATTCGACGTGCGCCAAGACCCCGGAGAGCTTCGGAACTTGGCGGCCGAGCGGCCCGAGTTGAGACAAGAGCTCGGAGCACGGTTGGCTCGGTATCTCGTCGCCCCCGCCACTGCCCGCGCTGAGGCGGGCGAGGAATGAGCGGGAGTGATGAGAGAGTCTCGACTCGGGCTGTTGGGAGGGATGTGATCTGCGCGTTTAGCGATGCTCGCTGAGCAGCTCATCCACGATTTCGGCGGCTCCGCGCTGCCAAGCGGCGGGGGTGAAACCGAGCGCCTGCTCGAGCTTGGTCGTCGCGAGCACGGAGCTTGCCGGCCTGCGCGCGGGCGTCGGGTATTCGGCGGTGGTGATCGGTTCGACCACCGGCCGGCGCCCGGTGCGCGCGGCTTGTTGGTCGACCACGAAACTTGCCAGCTCGTGCCAGCTCGCGCGGCCCGCGGCGGCGAAGTGGTACGTACCGGCGGAAATCGGCGCCGCCTCGGCCAGGCGCGCGGCGATGCGAACGATCGCGTCGGCGAGATCGCGCGCGGGGGTGGGGCGACCGAACTGATCGGCCACCACACGCAAGCGGTCTCGCTCGGCGGCGAGGCGCAACATGGTTTTTACGAAGTTTTGCCCGAATGCGCTGACCACCCAGGAGGTCCGCAAGATGACGTGTTGCTCACACAGCTCGCGCACTCGCTCTTCGCCCTCCGCCTTACTGGCCCCGTACACACCAAGCGGCGCCGTTGGGTCGTCTTCGGCGTACGCCCCGCTTTTCGTGCCGTCGAATACGTAGTCAGTCGAGACTTGTAACAGCCATGCTCCTTGCTCGGCGCACGCGCGCGCGAGGTTGGCGGGCCCGTCACGGTTGACCTCGAAGGCGCGCTCGGTCTCGGTCTCGGCTTTGTCGACCGCGGTGTAAGCGCCGGCATTCACGACTAGATCCGCCCCGCGAACGGCTTCCGCCGCTGCGCGCTCGTCGGTGATGTCGACTTCATGGCGGCCCCAAGCCCGAAGGTCGAGGCCCACCGGCCATGGGGCACGAGTCAACTCTCGGCCCAGTTGGCCGCCGCTGCCCAAGATCGTCACCTGCATAAGGCTTTATAGCCTAAAGACGGCAGAATCTGCGAAGTTTGCGCGCTAGGCTCGCGGCGTGCTGCTGTCCGTTTCAGTCGATCTCGACGAGGTCCACCACTACCGCGCCATCCACGGCTTACCGCCGCTCGACGACCGGGCGGTG
>Ga0164241_10000780_pt1 | contig 48281 bp, 13 predicted proteins | sample OricomyardsoilBY_FD_108780 | JGI IMG/M metagenome (GOLD analysis project Ga0164241, IMG submission 108780) | Backyard soil microbial communities from Emeryville, California, USA - Original compost - Back yard soil (BY) | ecosystem: Environmental > Terrestrial > Soil > Unclassified | place: USA... | reverse complement strand
CAGTGCCTTTGCAGATTTTGGCTTCGACGTTGATATCGGACCGCTGTTCCAGAGCGCGGCGGAGTGCGCGCGCCAGGCTATAGAGAACGATGTGCATGCCATCGGCATCAGCACGCTGGCCGCCGGTCACAATGTTCTCGTACCGGAGATCATCGCGGCACTGCACGAGCAGGGAGGTGACGACATTGCGGTATTCGTCGGCGGCATCGTTCCGCCTGATGATCATCCGCGCCTTCTCGAAGCGGGTGTGCGCGGTATTTTCGGGCCGGGCACTTCCGTCGTGCGATGCGCGCGCATGGTGCTGGAGCGCATCGATGATCACGACTGACGAGATTTGCAGCTCCGGATGAGCGCCATTGCGCCGGATCCGGCCGACCTGCAGCTGGTGACGGCGGTGCTGGCAGGCGGCCGCCGCGAACTGGCACGGCTTATCACCTTGCTGGAGTCGGCGTTGCCAGCACACCGTCAGCGAGCCGACGCAGTGCTGCAATGCCTGCTGCCGCATACTGGAAGGGCGCTACGTGTCGGTATTTCGGGGGTCCCGGGCGCGGGCAAGTCCACGTTTATCGAGGCCTTGGGCATGCAGTTGATTGCCGCAGGTCAGCGGGTGGCCGTGCTGAGTGTGGACCCTTCCTCAGCGGTTTCCGGAGGCTCGATACTCGCAGACAAGACACGCATGACCAGGCTGGCGGCCAGCGAGCAGGCTTTCATCCGCCCATCCCCTTCCGCAGGCACTTTGGGTGGTGTGGCGGCCGCCACCCGCGAAGCCATGCTGGCCTGTGAAGCCGCAGGTTATGGCGTGGTCCTGGTGGAGACAGTCGGCGTGGGGCAGTCGGAGTCCGCAGTGTCGAGTCTCACGGATGTGTTGCTGGTGCTGCAGGTCCCTCATACGGGCGATGACCTGCAGGCGATCAAGCGCGGCCTGCTCGAAATGGCCGATATCATCGCGGTGAACAAATGCGATGTGGATGCTGCCGCGGCGCAGCGGGCTGCCGCGCAGCTGCATGCGGCCCGCGGACAGCAGGTGCGCTGTGTCAGCGCATTGAAGCAATCCGGCCTTGAAGAGCTGTGGGCTGACGTCAACGCGTTGTACCAGCGGCGCCTGGACAGCGGCGAGATTGCCAAGCGGCGTCAGCAGCAGAATGTGCGCTGGATGTGGGATTTGCTGGTGGCAGGACTTGAAGACCGCCTTCGTAACCACAAGGAAGCGCAAGCCCTGCTGGCGGAGGCAGAAGAGGCAGTTCGTACGGCGCGCCTGGAGCCGCGCGTAGCTGCCATGGCGCTGCTGAACCGATTCACCAGGATGGAATGACGAAATGACGGAGCCCACCCAATACAGTCGCCCCTTTCGGGTGCTTGGACTGCAACAAGTGGCGATCGGCGCGCCCGACAAGTCGAGGCTGCGCGCACTGTGGGTGGATCTGCTGGGCCTCACAATTGCCGGCGAATACACCAGTGAGGCGGAAAATGTCAGCGAGGACATCTGCCACCTGGGTGCGGGACGCGCCCAGGTGGAGCTCGATCTCATGCAACCCCTTCGTGCCGACGCCAAGCCGGCCGTTCATATACCGCCCTTGAATCACATTGGACTGTGGGTGGACGACCTGCATGCGGCCGTGGATTGGCTGACCAGGCAGGGAGTTAGGTTCGCGCCCGGCGGCATCCGCCGGGGTGCCTCCGGACATGAGGTCTGCTTTATCCACCCCCGTCCCTCCGAAGCCTCCCCCCTATGCGGCGAGGGGGTGTTGATCGAGCTTGTCCAGGCGCCCTTGGAGGGACCTGCGTAGAGCCCGATCCGGGCTGACGCCCTACCGGGTACGGCAATATGTCATCTGGCTTCGGGGATGTGACCTGTCCCTCGCCGGCCCGTCCGACGTTCAGATATGGTTGAAAAAGTAAAAGCTACCCACGGTCCGGGAGGCCTTCCGGCTTGCGCGTAATTGCGAGAATCTTCGTTGTCTCTCCGATAAGCGGGGGATCGGTGCGAGAGGCCGGGTTGTGACCAACCCGCTGTTCGTACGTTGGCAGGGACGCAGCGACTCCCGTGTCCGGCTCATTTGTTTTCCTCACGCCGGAGTCGGGGCCTCGGTCTACCGCCCGTGGTTGAATCTGTTGCCAGCTGCCGTCGAACTGGTGGCTGTTCAATTGCCTGGCCGGGAAACACGTCTGCGCGAGCCGCCGCTGCGGGACCTGGCAGCGGCTGTCGCCACTGTACTGCCACCATTGCGTGCGCTTGACGACAAGCCCTACGCCTTCTTTGGTCATAGCATGGGAGCGGTGATCGCCTGGGATGCAGCACAGGCGCTGGCTGACCAAGGAGGGCCGCTGCCGGCTCGGCTGATTCTTTCGGGTCGACGCGCGCCGGGTGTGCCAGATCGCGATCCGCCGCTGCGGCATTTGCCTGACGAGCAGTTCGTGGGCGAGATCAATCGCCGCTATGGCGGCATTCCGCCGCAGGTGGCTGCCGACCGGGACATCATGGCGCTGCTGCTGCCGGGCCTGCGCGCCGACATTGCGGCGCTCGAGACTCATGAACCAGACATCGGCACTGCGCTCGATGTGCCGCTGACGGTGCTAGGCGGCACCGAAGATGAGCGTGCGCGCGCGGCGGATCTGGAGGCTTGGCGCAAACACACGACCTGTTCGTTTCGCATGAAGACTTTTGCCGGCGGCCACTTCTACCTGAACGAACATCGCAAAGCCGTGGTCGCCGAGGTGCTCAATGAGCTCGCACCCTGGACGGGTGAAGCTGGTTTGGGTCGCCAGGACAGGCCGGCGTGAGTCCACCTGCCGCAGCATCAAGCGCGATACCGGTCGCCATCATCGGCATCGGTTGCCGGTTCCCGGGCGCGGTAGATGGCCCAGACGCATTCTGGCGCTTCCTGATCGAAGGGCGCGACGCCATCGGCGAGATTCCTTCCGACCGCATCGACCTGGCGCATTTCTTCGACCCGCGACCGGCGACGCCAGGCCGCATCATGACTCGCTGGGGAGGATTCCTCGACGGTATCGAACAGTTCGATGCCGGCTTTTTCGGCATTTCGCCGCGCGAGGCCGAGCGCCTCGATCCACAACAACGCCTGATGCTGGAAACCGTGTGGGAGGCACTCGAAGATGCCGGTCAGCGCGTGCCGTCGCTGGCAGGTTCGCGCACGGGTGTGTTCGTCGGCCAATGGCTGAGCGATTTCGAAGCGCGGCTATTTTCGGATCCGGAACGCGCCGACTTCCTGATGACCACGGGCAGCGGACGCTACGCGACTTCCGGTCGCGTCTCGTACCTACTGGGGTTGCAAGGTCCGAGCCTCACCCTCGACACCGCCTGCTCCTCATCGCTGGTGGCGGTGCATCTTGCGGCGCGCAGCATCCGCGATGGCGAGAGTGACCTGGCGTTGGCGGGCGGGGTGAATGTCATCCTGCAGCCGCATACCAGCGTGGCTTATTCACAGAGCCGCATACTGGCAACCCACAGACAATGCAAGTTCGGCGATGCTTCGGGCGATGGATACGTGCCCAGCGAGGGTGCGGGCATCATCGTGCTCAAGGCGCTGGATCGTGCCGTGGCCGATGGCGATCGCATCTACGCGGTGATTCGCGGCGGGGCGATCAATAACGACGGGCGTTGCAGTGGCTCCATGGGAACGCCGGCGCGCGCGGGGCAGGAGGCGCTGCTGCGTACAGCCTATGCCGATGCGGGGATATCGCCCGGCAATGTCGGTTACATCGAGGCGCATGGCACCGGCACGCGGGCGGGGGACCCGGTGGAACTAGGCGCGCTTGGAGCGGTGCTCGGTCAGGCACGCGAACCCGGCCGACGCGCGCGTGTCGGCTCGGTGAAGACCAACTTTGGACATACCGAAGGCGCGGCGGGTGTCGCCGGCCTGATCAAGCTGGCGCTGTGCCTGCATCATCGGGCGATCCCGGCCAGCCTGAATTGTCGTGAGCTGAATCCCGCGGTGCCGTGGTCCGACCTGCCGCTCGAGATCGCGCTTGCGGCCGGGCCGTGGGAAGGCGAATCACGTGTCGGCGGCGTCAGTGCCTTCGGCATCGCCGGCACCAATGCCCACATCGTCTTGCAGTCGGTGCCACGTGATGACGCGATGGCGCGGGCTGTGGTGCCGTCGCGGGGACTGACGGTGTTGCCGCTTTCCGCACGCAGCCCCGAAGCCTTGCGCGCAGTGGCCCATCAATATGAGCAGCTCATCCAGTCGGCGGGCCAGGTTTCGCTCGACCGCATCTGCGGTGAGGCTGCGAATCGTCGCGGTGGACTGGAATACCGCGCCGCATTCATCGCGGCGGATGCCGGTGCCATGCGTGAGTCGCTGCGGCAATACGTCGCTGGCGATCAGCCGGGCATCGAAGGCCGGCCAGCAGCTGAGCGGGTCCGCGTCGGCTTCATCGTGCCGGGCCAGGGAGCGCAGTGGATCGGCATGGCTCGACAGTTGCTGGCCACCGAGCCGGTCTTCCGTGACGCAATCCATCGCTGCGACGCTGCCGCTCGCCGCTACGTCGACTGGTCCATTTGCGAGCAGATCGCGCTGGACCAGGACGCGCCCGGCTATCTGACGGATCGCATCGACATCATCCAGCCCGTACTGGTGGCACTGGCCATTGGCTACGCCGACTGGCTCGCGTCACAAGGCATACACCCGGATGCCGTCATTGGGCACAGCATGGGCGAGGTGGGCTCGGCCTATCTGGCAGGCGTGCTGGATCTGGATGCCGCGATGCGTATCATCTGCCGCCGCAGCGCGCTGATGAGAGAGCAGAGCGGCCGTGGCGCGATGGCGCTGGTGGATCTGTCCATCGCCGATGCCGAGAAGCGCATCGGTCCGCGTGCCGATCGCGTCGGCGTCGCGGTCAGCAACAGCCCGCGTTCGAGCGTGATCTCGGGTGACCCTGCGGTGGTGGATGAAATTATTGCCGAGTGCGAGCGCGATGGCGTGTTCTGCCGCCGCGTGAACGTTGATGTTGCCTCGCATAGTCCGCAGATGGAGGAACCCGCTGCGCGCCTGCAAGCGGAATTACACGATCTCGCCACGGCTTCCGATCACGTTGCGCTGTATTCCACCGTGCTCGCGCGGCGCGCGATCGGCGACGAGTTCGGCGCGGGATATTGGGCGCAGAATCTGCGTCGTCCGGTGCGCTTCGCCGACGGCATCACCGCGATGCTGGCGGACGGTATCGGCGTTTTCATCGAGCTCGGCCCGCATCCGGTTTTGCTGCCGGCTGTGCAGCAGACAGCGCAGGCTGTCGGACGCAACTCGATCGTGACCATCGGTTGCGGTCGGCGCAATGAATCCGAACAGCGCAACCTGCTGGCTGCGGCCGCCGCCGCGTGGGCCGGAGGTGTCGAAGTGGACTGGCGTGCGCTGCAGCCGCGCGTCGCGGCAATCGATCTGCCAAGCTATCCGTGGCAGCGGGAACGCCACTGGGTGCAAGAGGCACGGCAGCAAAAGGTTGGACGCGCTTCAACGGACGCGCGAGCGCAGCTGCCTGAAGAATGCGCTGGCTGGTTGCATCAATTGAACTGGCGGCCCGCTGTGGGTTCACGGGGCTCGGGCTTGCCGCGGCTGCGGAAGTGGCTGGTGGTCGGAACCCAGGACGCGTCCGCCATCGATCTTACACGGCAAATCGCCGAGGCTGGCATCGAGGCGAGATGCATATCCGTTGTGGAGTTCAACAAGGCGCTGCGAGCCTGCGCAGCTGGCAGCCAGGAGCTTGGCGTGGTGTGGATCGCCGGAGCGGGAGCGTCGGCAATCTGGGACCTGGTCGAGGCGGTCCGTGCATGCGCTGAGTCTGGCCTCCCGGCACGCATGTGGGTCGTCACATGTGGTGCGCAAGCGGTTCCCGGGGAACCGGCGATGGTTGATGTACGTCACGGCGCCTTGTGGGGCGCGGGGCGGGTCCTTGCGCAGGAGCATCCCGCGATCTGGGGTGGGATGATTGATGCGGATCCGCGCGATCTGCCCGACTCACGGGCCACGCAGATCCTCGCTGAACTGGCCACCGACGCTCCGCGCCATCAGGTCGCGTTGCGCAAGGGTACGCGCCATCTGCTCGAGCTGCAGGCGCTCGACGTGTCGTCGATCGTCGAAAGTGGGTCGCCCTTGCGGCGCGATGGCAGCGCTTACCTGATCACTGGCGGCCTCGGAGACATCGGCCTGAGAGTGGCGGCGCAAATGGTGGAGCAGGGCGTGAAGCGGCTCGTGCTGCTGGGCCGCACGGGCTTGCCGCCACGTGTCCAATGGCAAACAGTGCCTGCCGAAAGTGCCACGGGTCGTCGCATAGCAGCTGTGCGCGCACTCGAGGCGGCTGGCGCTACGATCCACCTGCTGCAGTCGGATGTTGGCGACGAAAAGGCACTCGAGAGTTGCCTTTCGGAATACTCCGCAGAGAACTGGCCACCTATCGTCGGTGTCGTGCATGCAGCTGGGATCACTGACAACGCGCTCGCTGCCACGATGACCCGCTCCGCGTTCGATCGCGTCCTGCAAGCCAAACTCGAAGGTGCCTTGCATCTGGACAGGATGTTTCCCCATGCCGAGCAGTTCATTCTTTTCTCGTCCATCAGTGCGACCATGGGGTCGGTCGGGATGGTCAATTACGCGGCTGCCAACGCTGGTCTGGACGCCCTGGCCCAGGCGAGGCGTGCGCGCGGGGCTCGTGCCCAGGCGGTGCAGTGGGGGCCTTGGCGTGGCACCGGACTTTTCGCCGATGCTGCTGCTGAAGCCAATCGGGAGGCACTCGAACATCAGGGCATCGGCAGCTTCACGCCCGCCCAGGGCGTAGCCATCTTCGGCTGGCTGATGACGTCCGATCTGGCCGCGGCGACCGTCATGCCGGTGGACTGGCAGCTATTGGGTGCAGCCCTGCGCGGGAACACTCGAGAGATCTTTGAGGCGCGCCTGAACAGCCAACCAGTCGAGGGGTCGGTGATCGTCCCCGGTTTATCAGCCCGCCTGGCCGCGGCCGATACCACCGAACAGCGGCGCGCGATATTGGAAGAGTTGGTCCGCGATGCAGCCTCGAAGGTACTCGGTGTGGCCGCGAGTCGCATCGACGCGCAACGTCCTCTTGGCGCCATGGGTTTGAGCTCGCTATTGGCGATGGAACTGCGCAATCGACTCGAAGCGGCGCTGAACCGTCCGCTATCGGCCTCACTCACGTGGAACTACCCGACCATCGAACAAATCGCGGGCTTCCTTGCCGGCGAAGCTGGCGGCGACGTGCAACGCGCGACAATGCAGGTGGTCACGCCTGTGTCTGCGGGTGGAATCCTGCAGGACGAAATGCAGCATATCGCCGCCCTGTCCGACGAGGACGCCTTGCATGCGTTGCTGGGCGGTGAGAGGCGGTCATGACCAGTACGCCGAGCAATCAGGTCTCAGCTGCCAAACTGGCGCTGATGGCGAGGCAGGCTCGTGCGCAGTTCGGGCCGGTCATTCGGGCGGAACCGATCGCCATAGTGGGCATGGCATGCCGGTTTCCCGGTGGAGCAAAGGACCCGGAGGGTTATTGGCAAGTCCTGCGCGACGGCATTGACGCCGTTTGCGAGATCTCAACGGACCGCTGGGACGTCGCTGCCACCTTTGATCCGGATCCCGCTGTCCCGGGCAAATCATCTGCCCGACATGCCGGCCTGGTCGAGGGAATTGCAGAGTTCGATGCGGGCTTCTTCGGCATATTGCCTCGCGAAGCCCAGCGGATGGATCCGCAGCAGCGCCTGTTCATGGAGGTGGCGATCGATGCGCTCGACGACGCCGGATTGACCCGCGAGCAGCTCGCTGGGACACGTGCGGGCGTGTACGTGGCCAGCTACCACAATGACTATACGATGCTGCAGTATGCGGATCCCGGCGCGATCGATTCGCGGACGCTGACTGGCACGCTGCATAGCGTAATCGCGAACCGGCTATCGCATTTGCTGGATCTGCGCGGCCCCAGCCTGTCTCTGGATTCGGCATGCTCATCGTCGCTGGTTGCGGTACACCTCGCGTGCCAGAGCCTGCGCAGTGGCGAAAGCGACGTCGCGCTCGCTGGCGGGGTTTCCGTAATCGCCGCGCCTGACCTGATGATTGCTTTGACCAAGGTCGGGTTCACGTCGAAGCAGGGCCGGTGTCGCACTTTCGACGCGGGCGCGGATGGCTTCGTGCGGGGCGAGGGGTGCGGAGTCGTCGTGTTGAAGCGTCTGGCGGACGCGCTGGCCGCAGGCGACAAGGTGTTGTCTGTCATTCGCAGTTCGGTCGTGAACCAGGATGGGCATTCCACAGTGATGGCAGCGCCCAACGGACTGGCGCAGCAGGCACTGGTCCGCGAGGCGCTCGAGGTCGCGCAACTCGAGCCGACCCGTATCGGGTATGTCGAGACGCACGGCACTGCCACCCCCTTGGGTGATCCGATCGAGGTCGAGGCCCTCGCCCACGTCCTGGGTGCGCCGCGGCCGGACGGTAGCGTGTGCTATCTGGGCTCGGCAAAGGCGAACATCGGACATCTGGAGGCTGCCGCGGGCGTCGCCGGGCTCATCAAGGCGACACTAGTGCTTCGTCATGGCCAGATCCCCCGGCAGATTAATTTCGAAAGGCCCAATCCTCACTTGATGATCGATGGAACCTGCCTGCGGATTCCCTCCGCGCCGCAGCCCTGGCGGCGTGGCAGCCTGCCGCGTGTCGCGGGGGTCAGTTCCTTCGGCGTAGGAGGCACGAATGCGCACGTCCTTGTAGAGGAAGCCCCCGATGTGCCCGCACCTGCGCCAGCACCGCATGGCCGGACGTTGATCCTGCCAATTTCCGCACAGAGCGAGCCGGCGCTGCGGCAAATGGCCGCGGCATGGTTGCAGCACCTTGAAAGCAGCGAAGAAACATCAGCTTCGCTGTGCGCGGCTGCCGCGCGCCGACGTTCACATTACGATCATCGCTTCGCGGCCGTGGGCGATACGGCTGCTGACCTGCTTCACGCTCTGCGCAACTACTTGCAAGGCAGTGCGACCAGTACGTCGGCCATCGGTACGCGGCAGTCTTCAGGTCCGGGCCGCCTGGCCTTCGTATTCTGTGGTCAAGGCCCGCAATGGTTCGCCATGGGACGCGAACTTGCGGCAAGCGAAGCGGTATTTGCCCGCGTGCTGGACGAGATTGATGCGCTACTGCAGCCTCACTCGTGTTGGTCGCTTCGCAAGGTGCTGGACGCTGACGAGCCCGAATCACGGCTCGCCGAGACGGAGTATGCGCAGCCGGCATTGTTCGCGATCCACGTAGCCCTGGCGGCGCTCTGGAAATCCTGGGGCGTTGAGCCGGATGGAGTGGTTGGCCACAGCATCGGCGAGATCGCAGCGCTACACGTGGCCGGCGTGCTCGATCTGCCCGAGGCCGTCCGCATTGTGTGGCAGCGCGCAAGCGCGATGCAGCGTGCCCCCGCCGATGGCGCCATGGCCGCGATCAGTCTCGATGAAGGGGCGGCACGCCGCGTCATCGGCAGTCATGGCGATACGATCTCGATCGGTGCCGTCAACAGCCCAAATGGTGTAGTACTGTCTGGAGCACGTCCAGTTCTCGACGAGGTCCTTGTCGCACTTGAGGCGCAGGGAGTGAGTCACCGTCGTCTGGCGGTGCAGTATGCGTTTCACAGCGCGCAGATGGCGAGCCTGGCCGAAGAGTTTGTCGGTGCTCTGGGGCCGGTTCACACACGTCCACCGCGCCTGTCCTTTTATTCCACGGTGAGTGGCGCCGCAGCGAATGGCGGCTTCGGTGCCGACTATTTCGGTCACAACATTCGTCAGCCGGTTCGATTCGGCGCCGCCGTGCAGGCGATGCTGGCGGACGGCTTCGGCATCTTCCTCGAGATCGGACCGCATCCCGCGCTGGCTACCTCGATCGCGGATTGCGCGACCGGTCGGGATCCGGCACCCCTGCTGCTGGCATCGATGCGGCGTCAGCGGCCGGAGTTGTCGTCGATGCTGACCTCTGCGGCGCAACTGTATGTACATCAGCGAAGTCTGCGCTGGGACGTGATCAGTCCGGCTCGGCCCGCCACGTCCGCATTACCAGCGTATCCTTGGCAGCGACAGCGCTACTGGCTGCGCCAGCCGCCTTCGTCAGCTCGTTCCGCTGGTGCACCTTACTCCGAGTGTCTCGGCCGTCGGCTGCCAGCGGCTGCGGCGCGCATCTTCGAAGCTTCATGGCCGCACGATGCGCCGACATGGCTCGCAGATCATCGTGTTGGCGATCGGCTGCTGGTTCCAGCAGCCGCAATGCTCGAGGCATTGCGTGAGGCGGCCTGCGATGCGCTGGGTTCGAACGCTGCGTGTCTGCGGGATTTTGTCGTGCATCGGCCGCTCGCGCTGGACGAACAGGAAGGCCGCGCCACCGTGTGGCAGGTCGGTGCGGACCGCGCGGACCACGACGACATCTGGCGCCTACGGCTGCATGAGGCGTACATGGATACGGGCTCGGTTCCGGCTTGGCGGCTGGTGGCTTCCGCCGTCGCCAGTGTCGATAGCGGCAAGATGCCCGCGGCGCAGTCGGGAGACGAAGCCAAGGCGTTCAACGATGCCGAAACGCACGACTTCTATGCTGCGTTTGATCGCATAGGCGTGAGATTCGGGCCTTCATTTCGCACAGTTCGCGCGTTGCGCGTGGGACTCAACGGGGCCATTGCACACCTGGAGCGCGCGAGCCCGTCATCTGCCGCAGATGGTCTGCATCCGACACTTCTGGACGGAACACTGCAGGCAGTGGTCGCTGCAGCAACGGGCGGAGATGCGGCGCGTGCCGGCGAACTCCTTTTACCCGTCAGTGTGGACCGCTACCTGGTGCAAGGTCCGGTTCCGCCTTCAGTAACGGCGCATCTGACCTGGCGGCGTGAGGTGACCGGCGGTTCCCTTGTGGCGGACGCTGTCCTGACGACTGTGGATCACAGGCCGGTTGCGGAAATAGGCGGGGCGCGCTTTGCGCCTGCGTCGATCGAGTCCCTCTCTTCTGGCAATGCCGCATCCGCAGATTGGTTGTATGACGTCACTTGGGTGCCGGTAGATCGCGAGCCTGGAGCGGCCCTCGCGGCAAAGGCCTGGATCCTGCTCGTTGACGACACTGGCGCGACAGAAGCCGTGACCGCTGCCCTGCAGGCAGTTGGCTGCGTCTGTGAACGAGTGCCCGCAGGGAATGCGGAGCGACTTTCCGACGCATTGAGCAGGGATGGGTGGAGAAGGGGATTGCCACTGGCGGGCGTGATGCATGTAGCCGCCATCGATCTGCCACCCGACAGGAGCATCGATGACAGTCGCATCGACCAACTCACCAGCATTTCAGGTCTGATCGCATACCAGGAATTACTTCGCTACGGACAGCCGGATTTGCCACTCGTGCTCGTGACCCGCGGTGCGCAGGCGGTCGCTGGTTGCAATGTTCCTTGCACTCCGGCCGCGGGACTCTGGGGATTGCAGGCCGCTATCGCCGCGGAGCAGCCCGACTTTCCCTGCCGCGTAGTCGATCTGGACAGCGATTCGCCCACCATCGATGTGGCTGGCCTGCTCGCCGAACCTGCCGCTCAGAAGACAATTCCACGACGCATGGCCTTGCGGGGTGCCCGACGACTGCGGCCACGCTTGCGCCACCTTCCGGTGCCCGATGATCGGCCCGCGGTTTTGTGTTGCGACAAGTCGGGTGTCATCGAGGATCTCGGCTGGAAGCCTCTGTCGTTGGCGGCGCCTGCGCCAGGCGAGGCGCGGGTTAGGGTGGTGGCGGCCGGAATCAACTTCCGCGACGTGCTGGTTTCGCTGGGTATGTATCCCGGCGGCGCAGATCTGCCACTCGGAGCGGAGTGTGCCGGTATTGTCGAGTCGGTCGGGAGCGGCGTCGGAAATCTCAGACCGGGTGATGCCGTCTTCGGCTTTGCACCGCGCAGCCTCGCAACAATTGTGAACGTTCCCGCCACTTTCCTGGCGCCAATGCCTGCCTCGTTATCGATGGAGCAGGCGGCTGCCCTGCCGGTTGCATTTCTGACTGCCATGTACGGCCTGCTTCGCGTCGCGCAGCTTGGCAGCGGGATGAGCGTGCTAGTGCATTCGGCCGCGGGCGGTGTGGGCATGGCGGCGGTGCAGCTTGCGCTGCGCGCGGGAGCTACGGTCTATGCGACGGCCGGCAGCGCGGCGAAACGACGCCTGCTGGAAGAACTGGGCGCGCACATCGTGATGGACTCCCGGTCCACTGTCTTCTCGGACGAGATACTGCGAATCACTGGCGGTCGTGGTGTGGATGTCGTGCTGAATTCGCTTGCAGGAGATTTCATTGGCGCAAGCGTTGAGGCATTGGCCGATGACGGGTGCTTCCTTGAACTGGGCAAGCGCGACTTGTGGACTCCCCAGCAGTTTATGCAAAAGCGTCCGCGCGCGCGATACGTCGTATATGACCTCGGTAGCGAAGCGCACGCCGACTCCGGGCTTCTTGCGCCCATGCTGCGCGAATTGTCCGAAGGTCTCCTGTCCGGATCGCTGCGTGCGCTGCCGGTGCGGGTGTTCGGATTCGACGGCGTGCACGATGCCTTCCGCCTTATGGCCCAGGCTCGGCATGTTGGCAAGCTCGTGCTGCGTTCGGACCACGTCGCTGCCAGCCAGGAATCACCACTGGCTCGCGATGACGCAACCTACCTCATCACTGGCGGACTGGGTGCCATCGGCCGCCACACCGCGTGCTGGCTGGTGGAACGTGGTGCTCGGCATCTGGTGCTGACCGCGCGCCATCCTCCGGATGATTCCGCACAGTTGACGATTGACGAGTTGCGGCATCAAGGCGCGAAGGTGCATGTGCGCGGTGTCGACGCGGGCGATCGATCCGCGATGTCGGACCTGCTGCGAGAAATCGCGGCCTCGATGCCTCCACTGCGCGGTGTGATTCATGCTGCCGGCATCGTGGACGACGGTGTGCTGCAACAGCAGGATGCCGCGCGCTGGCAGGCCGTGCTGCACGGCAAGGCCCATGGCGCCCGTCACTTGCACGACCTTACGGTCGGGATGCCGCTGGATTTTTTCATACTGTATTCAGCCGCCGGCCTGCTGCTGGGACCCGCAGGCCAGGGTTCGTATGCGGCCGCCAATGCAGAACTGGATGCTTTGGCCGCCATGCGACGCGCCGCCGGCTTGCCGGCGACGAGCGTGGCTTGGGGAATGTGGCGGGATGGGGGCATGGCCGAAGCAATGGTTCGTCGCGGCACCGACGTCTGGAGCTCCCGTGGTCTGGGGTGGATCGCTCCCGAACAGGGATTCGAGCGGCTCACCCACCTCTTGCGCCGCGGTGTCGCCCACGCGGCCGTCATGCCGATCGATTGGGACCGCTTTCTTCGACGCGCGCATATCGATCCGGAGACCTTCGCCGGCCTGGGCGAAGCACGCTCGGTCAGCACCTCAACGGATTCTCCCAGGTTTGAAGGTAATGTACTGGCGAGTTGGCGCGGCGCGCCGCCCGGTCAACGACGCGGGCTCGTTCTTGCGCACCTTCAGCACAAGGCCCTGGAGGTGCTAGGACTGGATGCCGGCACAGCAGTTGGCGAATCCAGGCCCTTGAAGGAGCTCGGACTGGACTCGCTCATGGCCGTGGAATTGCGAAACGCGCTGACCAGATCGATTGGGCATCCGCTGCCGGCGACTTTGCTGTTCGACTACCCCACTCTGGATGCACTGGCCGCGTATCTGATCCGGGTGCTAGACCTGGCCGGTGGCGACAGGCCCGCGCAATCGCCGGGCGCCGGGATTGCCGCTGCAGCGGGTGCTGTCGCTGCCCTGTCTGATGAGGAAGCTGAAGCCATGCTCCTGGCAGAGCTCGAGCAGGGATCGCCGCGAGGAGTGAAATGAGCCTGGATGAGTTCAATCGGGAATCGACCGCAGGTGGCGAGCAATTGTCACCGGTGAAGCGGGCCTTGCTTGAGATCCGTGCGCTGCGTGAGCGTGTGACCGAGCTTGAGGGCGCCGGCCGCGAGCCCGTCGCCATCATCGGCATCGGTATCCGCGCGCCGGGCGGTGTGGTCGATCTGGATAGCCTGGCGGAGCTACTGTGGAACGGTACCGACGCGATCACGCGGGTGCCGCCCGGCCGCTGGCCACTGGATGCGTGGTTCAACGAGGACGCCGATGCGCCCGGCAAGATGTACACGCGCGAAGGTGGCTTCATTGCCGACGTCGACCAGTTCGACGCGGATTTCTTCGGCATTGCGCCGGTCGAGGCCGCCAGCATGGATCCGCAGCAGCGGCTCGTGCTGGAACTCGCGTGGGAAGCGCTGGAAGATGCCGGCCATGCGCCGTCCAGCCTGGCCGGCTCCCGCGCTGGTGTGTTTCTTGGCATTGCCAATAATGACTACGGTCGCGCGCTGTTCGCGCATCCCGAGCTGATCGATCCTTACTTCAGCTCGGGCAACGCCTTCAGTATTGCCTCGGGAAGACTCTCGTACCTGCTCGGATTGCATGGTCCGGCGGTGTCGATCGATACCGCGTGTTCATCTTCCCTGGTGGCCGTGCACCTGGCCTGCCAGTCACTGCGCGCGGGCGAATGCAGCCTGGCATTGGCTGGCGGCGTGAACTTGATCCTTGCCCCGGAGATCAACGTCAACTTCTGCAAGGCTGGCATGATGTCGCGCGATGGCCGTTGCAAGACCTTCGATGCCGCGGCCGATGGTTACGTGCGTGGTGAGGGCGGTGCGATCATCGTAATGCGCCGGCTGAAGGATGCACTGGCAGACGGCGATCGGGTGTTGGCGGTGATTCGCGGCACCGCCATCAATCAGGATGGTCGCAGCAACGGACTGACGGCACCGAACGGTCCGGCGCAGGAAGCGGTGATCCGTGCAGCATTGCAGGCGGCCGGCATGGCACCGGCACAGATCGGCTATGTCGAGACCCATGGCACCGGTACTTCACTGGGAGATCCGATCGAGGTCAACGCGCTTGGCGCTGTACTGTCCGAGGGGCGCGCACCGGGTAGCAAGGTGGTGATCGGCTCGATCAAGACCAACGTCGGGCACCTGGAGGCGGCGGCAGGCATCGTCGGTCTGGCCAAGGCTGTACTCGCGCTGCAGCGCCAGGCTATTCCACCGCATCTGCATTTCAGGCAGCCGAACCCCTATATCGACTGGGCAACACTGCCGCTCACCGTTCCGGTGACCGCGCGGGCCTGGTCTGCCGAGAGCGGTCCGCGCTGCGCCGGTGTCAGTTCCTTCGGGTTCAGTGGCACGAACGCACATATCGTGCTGGAAGAGGCGCCGGAATCCCGTGTCGCGGCCATCGCGCAGCGTGCGGTGCATCTGTTGCCATTGTCGGCGCGCGATACCCGGGCGCTCGATGCGCTGGCTGCACGTCACGTGCAGGCGCTGGAAGGTGGCAAGGCGCAAGCAGAAGCATTGGCCGATTATTGCTATACGGGAGGTGCCGGCCGGGCGCATTTCTCGCATCGTGTGATCGTGAGTGCCGATTCAGCTGCGGGCCTCGCCGCCGGCCTGTCGGCATTCCGGCGCGGCGAAACCGCGTCCGGCGTCGTTGGCGGCGTGACGCTCCCGCAGCCGCCGCGCGTGGCCTTCCTGTTCCCCGGCCAGGGCCCGCAGTACCTCGACATGGGGCGTGCGCTGCATGCGGCAGAGCCCGCGTTTCGTAACGCTTTCGATGCCTGTGTCGCCGCATTCGAAGGCCTGCTGCCTGCTTCATTGCGCGATGTCGTCTTTGGGTCCGACCGCGAGCGGCTCGACCAGACGCAGTTTGCGCAACCGGCGATGTTCACCGTCGAAGTGGCGCTCGCCGCGCTGTGGCGCTCCTGGGGCATCGAGCCGGTAGCCGTGATGGGACACAGCTTCGGTGAATATGCGGCGGCCTGCGTGGCCGGTGCGGTTTCCCTCGCCGATGCGGCCCGCATGGTCGCCGTGCGTGCGCGGCTCACACAGTCGTTGCCACCGGGCGGCGCGATGACGGTCATCGAAGCGGCTGGCGACGCGGTGCGCGCAGCCATCGCCAATTCAGGCCGGTGCGATGTGGTCGTTGCGGCACTCAATGGCTCGACCAATACGGTAATCAGCGGCGCCCGCGAAGCCGTCGAGTCCATTGCCGCGAAGTTTGCCACCGCGGGTGCGCGGGTGAAGCCGCTGCGCGTGTCGCATGCGTTCCACTCGCCGCTGGTCGAGCCGGTGCTCGACGAATTCGAACGCGAAGTAAGCAAGATCGCGTTCTTGCCGCCGCAGGTTCCGCTGGTATCCAGCCGTACCGGGAGGCAGGCGGATGCCGGGTTGCTGACCCGTGCGCGATACTGGCGAGAGCACATGCGTGAACCGGTCCGTTTCGCTGATGCCATGGGCACGCTGGGCGCGATGCAGATCACTCACTTCATCGAGATGAGCCCGCATCCGGTACTGCTCGGCATGGGTGCTGAACTGGTGTCGGGTGCGCAATGGCTGCCGTCGCTGCGCGAGGGGCAGGATGCCTGGTCTGTGTTGCTCGACAGCGTGCAGCAGCTCTACTGTGCCGGGGCGGCAGTGGACTGGCCGGCGCTGCAGGGTGCGAGTCGCCGCCGCGTCCGGCTGCCAACATATCCGTTCCAGCGGCGCCGTCATTGGGTCGATGCCGTCAACAGCATCGACGCCCGGCCGGCGCTGGATCGCTGGGCGCTGCTCACGGGCGCCATGGACCGACAGTCCGAACGCGGTCCACTTGGACTGAATGCGGCATCCTATCCGGACAAATGGGAGTGCCTGGCCCGCCTTACCAGCGCACATGCCATTGCCACTCTTCGCGATGCGGGCTTGTTCCGCTCTGCCGGCGAGAGCCACGATGTCGATTCGGTATTGCAGAGTGCCGGTATCGCACCCACCTACCGTCACCTGATCGCGCGCTGGCTGGCTGGCCTGGCTGGGCGCGGAATCCTGCGCGCGGCTGGTGAGGTCTACGTTTCCGTGCAGCCCCTGCCCGACCCGCAGCTGGATTCCCTCTGGAGCGAGGCAGAAGCGAAATTTACCGACAATCAGCAGCTGCTCGCTTACGTGCGCAACTGCGGGCAACGGGTGGCCGCGGTGTTGCGTGGCCGGGAGAGCCCGCTGGAAACCCTTTTCCCCGACGGATCGTTCGAACTCGCCCGCGGGCTGTACGAGCGCTCCTCGACGATGTTGTACATCAACGCCCTGGCAGGAGCTGCGTTCGAGTCGCTTGCTGCGGCCGTGCCGCGCGGTGGATTGCTTCGTGTGCTGGAGATCGGCGCCGGAACCGGCGGTACCACGTCTTCGCTGTTGCCGCTGCTGTCGCCGGAGCGCACACGCTATCTGTTCACCGATGTCAGTGACGCATTCCTCGATCAGGCGCGCGACCGCTTCGCTGCCTTTCCGTTTGTCGAGTACGGCATCTTCAATCTTGAGGGCGAGATCGGAGCGCAAGGATATGCAGCGGGGCAGTTCGACCTGATCGTGTCGGCAAACTGCGTGCATGCGGTCAAGGACTTGCGTGCGGCCATGGTGCGATTGGTGGAACTGCTGGCTCCAGGTGGCGTGCTGGTGCTGGTGGAATCCACTGTGCATCTTGAGTACTTCGACATGACCACCGGGCTGATAGAGGGTTGGCAGCACTTTGCCGACGATTTGCGCGGCGACAATCCCCTGCTGCCTCCCGCTGTCTGGGTTGAAGCCCTGCAGCAGGCGGGTTTCGTCGTCGCGCGCGCCTGGCCGGGAAGTGGTTCGGTTGCCGAGGCGATGGGCCAGCACGTGATCATCGCGCGCGCACCAGGTGATGCCGTGGCGGCAACACAGCTCGCAAGTGGTTCGCAGGATGCGGGCGCATCGACCCGACATGAGGCCGCTGCCTCCAGTCAGCCTTTGGCCAGTGTCTGGCTACAGCAGTTCAAACAGGCCGGGACGCACGACGAGCGCCTGGATCTGCTGCGTGAGCTGGTGAGGCAGCAGGTGATGCGAGTGCTGCATCTCGCGGCTGATGCCGCGCCATCACGAAACGACCGACTCATGGACCTGGGCATGGATTCACTGATGGCCGTGCAGTTGCGCAATGCCTTGACGCAGGCGCTTGGCTGCTCGTTGCCTTCTACACTGATGTTCGACCATCCGACCATTGACGCCATGGCGGCCTATCTGGCCCGCCGGTTGCCGGACTCCGGCGTGGCCACGAGTGCTGCGCCCGCGGCGGCAGCGACGGCGGTCGATGTGGCGGCGATCGCCGCCATGAGCGATGCAGAGATCGAACGCTTGCTGGATGCGCAAACCGGAGGTGAAGCGTGAGCGATGCTTCGCCACCCGGTGCAGGCAAGGCCGGCGCCATGACTCCACTGCAGCGCGCCTTCCTTGCGCTGGAGAGCGCTCGTGCGCGGATCGCGGAGCTGGAGGCCGTGCGTGCCGATCCGATTGCGGTGATCGGCCTGGGTTGTCGTACGCCGGGCGGCGGCGACGATCCGGACTCGCTCTGGCAGCTGCTGCGAGATGGCGTCGACGCGACCAGTCCGTTACCAGCGGACCGCTGGGATGTAGACGGCTTCTACAACGAGGACCCTGAGATTCCCGGGCATATCGCGTCGCGGCGCGGTGGTTTTCTATCGCAGATCGATGGCTTCGATCCGCTGTTCTTCGGCATTACGCGACGCGAGGCACAGGGAATGGATCCGCAGCAGCGCCTGTTGCTGGAGGTCTGTTGGGAAGCGCTGGAGCACGCAGGCCAGCCTCCGGACCGGTTGTCGCGGTCGGCCACTGGTGTTTACGTCGGGCTGGCCGCCAGCGACTACGCCTACATGCAGCTGCAGACGCTGGATCGGGAGCTGCTCGATTCGCACTTTGCATCAGGCATCGCACACAGTGTTGCCTCAGGCCGGATCTCCTACCTGCTTGGTCTGCAGGGGCCTAGCCTTACGATCGACACGGCTTGCTCATCGTCACTGGTCGCGGTTCATCTGGCCTGCCAGGCGCTGCGCGCCGGCGAGTGCCGCATGGCACTGGCAGGTGGCGTCAATCTGATTCTCTCGCCCGATCTTTACATCGCGCTTTCGCGTTCGCGCATGCTGGCTCCGGACGGGCGCTGCAAGACTTTCGATGCCGCCGCCGATGGGTTCGCGCGCGCCGAGGGCTGTGGTGTTGTCGTGTTGAAGCGACTGAGCGATGCTCGCGCTGACGATGATCATGTTCTAGCCATAATCCGTGGCTCCGCGGTGAACCAGGATGGACCGAGCAGTGGCCTGACCGCACCGAATGGTCCGGCACAGGAAGCCGTCATCCGCGAAGCGCTGGCTCGCGCCGGGCTGTCGCCGGCCGATGTCGGCTATATCGAGGCGCATGGCACCGGCACCCAGCTTGGTGATCCGCTGGAAATGACCGCCCTGGGAGAAGTGTTCGGTCGCGCGCGAGATCGTGCAGCGCCCTTGTGGGTAGGTTCGATCAAGACCAACTTCGGTCATCTGGAGGCCGCGGCCGGCGTCGCCGGACTGATCAAGTGCGTCTTGTCCATGCAGCACGGCGTCATTCCGCCACACCTGCATTTCAAGCAGCCTAGCCCACACATCGCATGGAACGACCTGCCGGTTCAGGTGCCGACGCGGTTGATGCCCTGGGAGGGCATCAATGGTCGCCGGATCGCCGGAGTCAGCGCGTTCGGATTCAGCGGCACCAATGCTCATATAGTTCTCGAGGACGCCGGCCCGGAAACAATCGGCGTGACGGAAGCGACCGTCTCGCCGGTTACAGGAGCCAGGCAGCGGGTTTTTGTCCTGTCGGCTCGCAGCGAGGCGGCACTTGTGGCGCTTGCCGGACGTTGCGTCGTGCGATTTGCTCCGCTTGCTGATGCTTCGTTCGACGGCCTGTGCCGGGGCGCTGCCACCGGACGCGCGCATCACTCATGGCGCGCGGCACTGCTGGCGCGCTCGATGGATGAGCTGCGCACGCAGCTGCAGGCTCTGTCCCGCGGCGAGGAGCATGCCGGCGTCCGTGTTGCACATGTGACGCGCAAGGACCCGGCACGTGTGGCCATGCTCTTCACCGGGCAGGGATCGCAGTACATCGGTATGGCGCGCGAGCTGTATGCAACGCAGCCGGTGTTTCGTGAACACCTCGATCACTGCGCCGCTGTGCTGGATCCGCTGCTCGACCAGCCCCTGCGCGACCTGCTGTTTGCCGATTCCGGCGATCCGTCCCGACTCGATGCCACGGCACGCACCCAGCCGGCGCTGTTCGCCGTTGAATATGCGCTCGCGCGGTTGTGGATGGCGTGGGGCGTGAACCCGGTGGCGGTGATGGGCCACTCCGTCGGTGAATACGTGGCCGCCTGTCTGGCCGGTGTGCTCACGGTGGACGATGCGCTGGGGCTGATCGCCACCCGAGGCCGATTGATGCAGTCGCTGCCGCCCGGCGGTGCAATGGCCGCGGTATTCGCGGACACCGCGCGGGTTGCCGACGCATTGTCTTCATACGGCGGGCAGGTATCGATCGCGGCCCTCAATGGACCAGCCCAGGTCGTCATCTCCGGCAAGGCCGATGTGGTTGACGCCGTTTGCGCGAGGTTGCAGTCGGAAGGTGTGCGGTGTCGGAACCTGCCGGTGTCGCATGCGTTTCATTCATCACTGGTTGATCCGATACTGGGCGATTTCGAGCAGGCAGCCTCCGTGGTGCAGTTCTCCCCGCCACGGCTGCGCGTGATCTCGAACCTGACCGGGCGCGTGGCGGAGGCGCGAGAAATCACCCAGCCAGGATACTGGCGTCGGCACGTGCGCGAGGCCGTGCGTTTTCATGAAGGCCTGCAGAGCCTGGCCAGCCTGGGCGTCGATGTATGCCTGGAGGTGGGACCGCATCCCACGCTGCTTGCGTTTGCACAGGCCGTGTTCGAGGACGCGGCCGATGCGCCGACACTGGTTTCAACGTTACGCAAGGATCAGGTCGATGGCGATCAGCTGACTGCCACGCTGGCGGCGCTGTATCTGGCCGGTGCCGACATCGACTGGAGTGCCATCTGGTCCGCCAGCCCGGCGCGTGCCGGCACACTGCCTGCCTACCCGTTCCAGCGCGAGAAGTTCTGGTTCCAGTGCACGCAGCGACCCGCGACCGAGGTCATCCAGCGGGGCCGCCGCACGCATCACTCCTTGCTTGGCGCGCGCGTACGTTCCGCGCTGCGAGACGTCGTGCAGTTCGAGAGTCTGCTGCGACCGGAGGAAGTGCCGTTCCTGCGGGACCACAACGTGCAGGGGCGCCTGATTCTTCCCGCGACCGCTTTCCTGGAACTCGCCATGGAGGCCGGCTACGAGGTGCTGGGTGCCACGCCGTCGCTGTGCGATGTAACCATCGTCGAGTCGCTGCAGGTGCCAGAGGGCATTGGCCGCATCGTGCAGGTACTGCTGCGGGATGCAGGCGAAGGTGTCTGGAATTTCGAAGTGGCTTCCTGCGATCCGCAGGCTGCGGTGGAAGTCTGGCAGCGCCACGTGGAAGGTCGGCTCGAGGCCTCTGCCGGGGAAGTCCCCGCGACGGTGATACTCGCTGACATCCGCGCGCGCTGCACTGACCTGCGCACCGCGCAGCAACACTATCAGGACCTGGCCGCGCGAGGGCTGGTCTTCGGGCCGGCCTTGCGCGGCGTGCATGGCATCTTGCGCCGGGATGGCGAAGCGCTTGGTGAAATTCACCTGCCGACGGATGAGGCAGGGCATGGGCACTATCTCGTCCATCCGGCATTGCTCGATGCCTGCATCCAGGTGGTCGGTGCTGCCCTTGCTGGCGACGCCGCGCGGGAAGGTCGCGCCTATCTGCCGCTGGCCATCGACCGGGTAATTCGTCATCGCGCGCCGGGCGAGCAGGTTCATAGCCATGTGCGCCTTCGCGATACACAAGGTTCATCGGTGCTGGTTGCGGACGTTACTCTGGTCGATGACAACGGTCCGGTGGCGGAGGTTTGCGGAATCACTCTGCGAATGGCCGCGGCGCCAACACGCGAAGTGTACGAGATCGCGTGGCAGGCCTGTCCGCAGGCCGATGCGCGCTGGCTTCCTGATCCGGCTGCGCTGGCTGGTCAGGTCGGGCCGCAACTGGCCGCACTGCTTGATGCACACGATGTTGCCCGCTACCAGCGGGACTATGAGTCGCTGGAGCGTGAATCGCTCTGCTGGATCAGCGAAGCGCTGCGGGCGCTTGGCTGGCAACCGGAAGCCGGCCAGCGATTCACCACCGGATCACTCGCTGACACACTTGGTGTTGTTGCGGCGTTCCGTGGCGCGCTAGGTCGCTTCCTGCAGATTCTCGCGGAAGAAGGAATATTGCGCAGATCGGGTACCGAATGGCTGGTGCCGCAAGCGCTGGCGGTGGCCACTGTGGCGCGGGCCGGAACTGGGGGAGAGCCAACGGCTCGCCGCGTACTGGCCACGGCCTGTGGTACGCGGTTGGCCGATGTTTTGAGTGGCCAGGTGGATCCGCTGCATCTGTTGTTTCCCGGCGGCTCGGCGGATCTGGCGCAGTCCCTCTACCGGGATTCACCGGAAGCCATGGCGCTGAACCAGTTCATCCGCGAGACAGTGCGCGTGATGGTGGCAGCGATGCCACCGGGGCGGCGAATCCGTATCCTCGAAGTCGGCGGCGGCACTGGTAGCACGACTGCGTGGGTTGCACCCATGCTTCCCGCGGAGCGTTCCGAATACCTGTTCACCGACATCGGCCAGTTCATGGTCACGCGTGCGCGTGAGCGCTTTGTGACGCATTCATTCATGGATTTCAGGACGTTGGACCTGGAGCAGGACCTGGAGTCGCAGGGCGTCGAGAGCGGACGCTTCGACCTGATCCTTGCCTCCAACGTGATCCACGCCACGGCCGATTTGGCCGCGACACTTTCACGGCTGCGCGGCGCGCTGGCGCCTGGCGGCACATTGCTCATGCTGGAGGTGGCCGGCTTCGAACGCTGGATCGACGTGACCTTCGGTCTGACCGAGGGTTGGTGGCGCTTCAACGACCATATCCTGCGGCCTGAATATCCGCTCCTGGACCGCGCACAATGGATCACAGTGCTGCAGCAGTGTGGTTTCGCCGTCGAGGCTGTCTCTCCGCAGGATCCGCGCACTCGCGAGGTGCTACTGGCGGCGCGGCGCAACGAACAGGCGGACAAACGCGCGCGCGGCTGGCTGGTGCTGACCGACGCCGCCGGTGTTGGCGAGGCGCTGGCGCAAAACCTGCGCGCGCGTGGCGAGGCAGTGCAACTTGTAGAACGCGATGATCGGGCGCCCGCGCGCATTGCTGCGGCTATCGCGGCAGAAGCCCCGGGGCTGTGCGGCATCGTGCATCTGTGGACATTGGATACGCCGGCTCTGGCCGGCGCACCTGTGGATGCTCAGCGCGCCGGTCCTGGGTCGTTGCTGGAACTGGTGCGGCAGATTGGCGCGACATCCTTTGCCGAGGGTGCGACGCCACAACTTTGGGTGGCGAGTTGTGGTGCCCAGCCTGCGGGTGGTGCCGGGCTGCAGCATCCTGAGCAAGCTGGCATCTGGGGCATGGGTCGAGTGATCGCCCTCGAGCATCCGGAACTGCATGTTGTGCGTGTTGACCTGGATCCTGCCGCGACTGTGCCGTTACGCGCGCAGATGCTGGCTGATGCATTGCAGGGCACATCCGGAGAGGATCAGCTTGCCCTGCGCAATGGCGGCTGGCTGGTGCCGCGATTGGTGCCCGCGATTGGCGTGGGTTGCGAACCACTCGAACCACGTCGGCTGGAGAAGTCAGCGGCGGGCGTGCTTGAAGACCTGCGCCTGGCGCCAGCTGTCCCTGTCGCGCCCGGTCCCGGTGAAGTCCAGATCCGCGTGGCGGCCGCCGGTCTGAACTTCCGCGATGTGATGAATGCGGTGGCGATGCGCGAGGATCCGGAACCCCTGGGTGGCGAATGCGCCGGGCGGATCAGCGCGGTCGGTGAAGGCGTGCACGACTTTGCGGTGGGCGATCATGTGGTCGCGGTGGCTGAGGCGAGCTTCGCCACGTTTGCGGTGACCTCGGCGCGGCATGTGGCGCGGATTCCGGAAGGCATCGGCTTCGCGGAGGCGGCAACGCTGCCGTTCGCGTTCATGACGGCGCACCATGCGCTCAGCGTGCTGGGTGGCCTGCGGGCCGGCGAGTCGGTGCTGGTACATGCCGGTGCCGGCGGCGTGGGGGTTGCCGCCATACAGCTTGCGCACCGACTGGGCGCGATTGTCCATGCCACGGCGGGCAGCGAGCACAAGCGCGCTTTCCTGCGCGGGATTGGCGTGGCACGGGTGTACGACTCGCGTTCGCTGGACTTCGAAGCGCAATTGCTGCGCGAAACGTCCGGACAAGGTGTCGACATGGTGCTCAACTCCCTGGCCGGGAATTTCATCGCGGCCAGTGTGCGGTGTCTGAAGCCCGCGGGCCGTTTCCTTGAAATAGGCAAGCGCGACATCCTCACGCCGGAGCAGTTCCACCGGCTGCGGCCACAGGGCACGTACCACGCTATCGACCTGAATGCCCAGCGCATACAGGATCCGCGCGCCTCACAGCAGTTGTTCGCGGAAATGATCGGCCTGGCTTCCAGCGGCGCGATCACGCCGCTGCCTTGCACCGTGTTTCCAATGGAACGCGCAGACGATGGCTTCCGCTACATGGCCCAGGCGCGCCACATCGGCAAGGTCGTGCTGGCCTGGAGCGATGCCCACCCGGCGTCCATGTCGCAGCTGCGAGCTGATGCCGCATATCTTGTAACCGGCGGCCTTGGCGGACTGGGCCTGCTGACCGCCCAGCGGCTCGTGGCGCACGGCGCCCGACATCTCACACTCATGGGCCGGCGGCCGCCGTCGCCCGATGCGCTGGAGACGATCGGTAAACTGCGCGCGCAGGGCGCGACGGTGGATGCGGTCCAGGGCGATGTCTCGCGCCAGCAGGACGTGCAGCGCGTGATCGAGTCGATGAAGGCGGCTGCAGTGCCGCTGCGCGGTGTGATTCATTCGGCCGGCACGCTCAGCGATGGCGCATTGATGCAGCAGGAATGGCAGCGGTTTGCACTGCCCTTCGGGCCGAAGATTGCCGGTGCGTGGTGGCTGCACGAGGCTACGAGCCAGGCCCGGCTGGACTTCTTCGTCGTCTATTCGTCGGTCGCAGGTGTGCTGGGATCGGCGGGGCAGGGCAACCATGCTGCCGCGAACGCATTCCTCGATGCCTTCGTGGTCCATCGACGCGAGCAGGGATTGCCGGCATTGAGCGTGGCATGGGGTGCGTGGAGCGAAGTGGGTGCCGCGGCCCAGCGTCGCGTGGACGAGCGTGTGGTCTCGCAGGGCATCGAGGTGATCACTCCGGCACGGGGTCTTGAACTGCTGGAATTGTTGATGGAGTCCGGTGGCGCTCACTACGCCGTATTTCCGGTGCAATGGGAACAGTTCCTGGCACGCGCGACCGCACCGCGCTCGCCGTTTCTCGACCGTGTGCGTCCCGCTGCACATGCCGTGGCTAGATCTGCGGTCGCCGATCGGGCGCCAGCCGCACCGGCGAGTTCGATGCTGGCCGACTTGCTTGAAGCAACCCCGGCACGTCGCGAGCAACTCCTGCTTGAGTTCGTGCGTGAGCACGTTGCCAGGGTTGTGGCGGCGCCCAGCGCGCAGACCATCGATCCGCGTGAACCCCTGAACGAGATGGGCCTCGATTCGCTGATGGCGGTGGATCTGCGCAATCGCCTGGGCAAAGGCCTAGGACTGTCGCGTAGCCTGCCTGCGACGCTGGTGTTCGACCATCCAACGGTGGATGCCCTGGCACGCTACCTGTTGAAGGAGATTCTGCCGGCCACGCCGGCGGCGGCAGTTGCCGACAAGGGCGGGACCGCGAAAGGTCCCGACGCAATCGACGATATGTCCGACGAAGAGGTCGAACGCCTGTTCGCGGAAAAGACGAAGAGACGCTGACATGTCCGACTTTCTGAACCGCATAAGCAACTATTCGGCCAAGCGGCTGGCGCTGCTTGCCGATGACCTGCAGAGCCGGCTGGAGGCGTTGGAACGCGCGCGTCGCGAATCCATTGCGATCGTCGGCATCGGTTGCCGCTTTCCCGGCGGTGTCACCAATCTCGATCAGTACTGGACGCTGCTCGCCGAAGGCATCGATGCGATCAGCGAAGTGCCGGCGGACCGGTGGGATATCGACACCCTGTACGACCCCGACCCGGACGCGCCGGGACGGATGTCTACGCGCTGGGGAGGATTCGTCGGCGAAGTCGACCGGTTCGATCCGCATCTGTTCGGCATCTCGCCGCGCGAGGCGCGCAACATGGATCCGCAGCAGCGTCTGCTTCTCGAAGTCACCTGGGAAGCACTCGAGCATGCGGGCATCGCGCCCACTTCGCTCCAGGGCACGCGCACAGCGGTGTACATTGGTCTGTCGGCGGCCGACTACTACCAGATCCTGCATGGCGATGGGATGAACGGGCTGGATGCCTACACCGCCTCCGGTACGGCACACAGTATTGCTTCCGGACGCCTGTCGTATGTGCTGGGGACGCATGGCGCGAGCGTGTCGATAGACACGGCATGCTCGTCTTCGCTGGTGGCGATTCATCACGCGGTTCAGAGTCTGCGGTCAGGCGATAGCAGCATGGCGCTGGCCGGCGGTGTAAACCTGATTCTCGGGCCGGACGTGACCATCGCACTGTCGAAGGCACGCATGATGGCACCGGATGGCCGCTGCAAGGCCTTCGATTCCCGCGCCGACGGCTTCGTCCGTGGCGAGGGTTGCGGCATGCTGGTCTTGAAGCGGCTCTCCGACGCGGTCGCCGACGGCAATCGCATCCTGGCCGTCATACGTGGCTCGGCCATCAACCAGGATGGACGCAGCAATGGCCTGACGGCGCCGAACGGCCCCGCACAGGAGATGGTGTTGCGGGAGGCGCTCGTCAATGCCGGCATTGCATCCGGCGAGGTCGGGTTTGTCGAGGCGCATGGCACAGGCACTTCGCTCGGCGATCCGATCGAGGTGCAGGCGCTTGGCGCTGTGTACGGCGCCGGTCGCACCGTCGAGGCGCCGTTGTGGATCGGCTCCGTCAAGGCAAACATCGGGCATCTCGAGGCCTGCGCTGGCGTGGCGAGTCTGATCAAACTGGTGCTGGCGTTGCATCACGGCGAGATTCCCCGGCAGCTCCACTTGCAGAATCCAAATCCACATATCGCGTGGGACGAAATTCCGGTCCGGGCGCCCACTGCAAATACGCCCTGGCCTGCGCAGGCCAATGGCGCGCGAATCGGTGGCATCAGCTCGTTCGGATTCAGCGGCACCAACGTGCACCTTCTGGTCGAAGCGCCGGCTGCACCCGGCGCGGCAGTGGATTCGACTCGAGCGGAACGGCCATTGCATGTGCTGGCCATTTCGGCTCGCGACGAGGCGAGCCTGGATGATCTGGTCGCCCGGTACCGCGCGCTGCTCCAGCAGGATGTCGCACCGTTCGCTGACATCGCGCATGCTGCCAATGTCGGCCGCGCACATCTGGCGCAGCGTCGCATTGTGGTAGCTGCCGACAACGCTGCCGCGGTGGCGGCACTCACTGCCGCCAGTGCTCCGGAAGGCGCCATCGTCCTGGGCGGCGCTGCGCCACCGGTGCCGCCGCGTATCGCTTTCCTGTTTACCGGACAGGGGTCGCAGTACGCCGGCATGGCCCGCGACCTGTTTGCTTCGCATCCGGTATTTCGCGAGACGCTGGAGGACTGCGCCCGCGGACTCGAGCCGCTGCTGCCTCTTTCGCTACTGGACGTGCTGTGGGGCCGAAAGGATGAAAGCGGCGCGGTGTTGATCGACGACACCCTGTATACGCAGCCCTGTCTGTTCGCCGTCGAATATGCCTTGGCCAATCTGTGGATGTCGTGGGGAGTGCGGCCATCGTTCGTGATGGGGCACAGCGTGGGCGAAATTGTTGCGGCCTGTGTTGCCGGCGTGCTGCGCCTCGAAGACGCACTGAAGCTGGTGGCAACCCGGGCGCGACTGATGAGTGCCCTGCCGCGCGGCGGTTCGATGGTGGCACTGCAGGCCGATGAGTCGCAGGTCTGTGAGGCCCTCGGTCCGGATTCGCGGGGAGTCTGCATTGCCGCGGTCAATGGTCCGCAGAATGTGGTGATTTCGGGACCGGAGGCTGCGGTGGCGAAGGTCGCCCGGCGATTGGAGGAGGCGGGTATTCGCGCCACGCGGCTGAACGTATCGCATGCGTTCCATTCTTCGATGATGGCGCCGATGCAGGCCGCATTCCTCGACGAGCTGCGTGGCCTCGAATGGCAGTCACCAGGTCTGGATCTCGTATCCAATGTGACCGGCAAGGTCATTGGTGCGCAACTGGCTGATCCGCGCTACTGGGTCGAGCATGTGCTTGCACCTGTCCGGTTCGGGCCGGCGGTCGAGGAGCTTGGCCGTCTGGGTTGCGATGTGCTGCTCGAGATAGGCCCGCATCCGACGCTGCTCGCCATGGCCGGGCAGGTCCAGTTACCACGCTCGTTGCCCGCGCTGCCATCGTTGCGCAGGAACCATGACGAGTGGTTCACGCTGCTGTCCAGCGCGGCACACCTGTACGCGCTCGGTGCGCCGATCGACTGGCAAGCTTTCGACGCGCCCTTCCGGCGCTTGCATGTCGATGTACCGACCTATCCGTTCCGCCGGGACAGATACTGGACGGAAGTGGCGGCAAAGGCTGCGCCAGCGCCGGCCGCCGATTCCGTCGATCCTCGTCTGGCTGCTCTTCTTTACGAAGTGCGCTGGCCGGAAGAAGCGGGCGCACGGATCCCACGCGCTCCGGGCGAGATCGCTGCCAGCATGGCGCCCGTGCTGCGGGAGATGGCAGGACGCAATGGCATCGCGGACTATGCGCGCTTCGTCCCTGAACTCGACCGCTATGCAGCCGCACTGGTCGCGCGCGCGCTTCAGCAGCTCGGTGTGTCGCTCGGAGCGGGTTCATGGATCGCGCGCAGTGGACTGCGGCAGCGCCTGGAAGTGTTGCCACGCCACGACCGGCTGTTAGCGCGCATGCTGGCCATTCTGTGCGAGGACGGATTCCTTGTCCCTGAGGCGGACGGATGGCGTGTGAGGGTGGATGCCCCGGCGCTGGATGTCCAGCAGTGTCATGGCGAGCTGTTGGCGCGCTATCCAGATTGCGCCGCGGAACTGAACCTGACGATGCGATGCGGCGCGGAACTGGCAAGTGTACTGCGCGGAAAAGGCGACCCACTGGCACTACTGTTTCCGGGAGGTTCACTGGCGGATACAGAGGCTCTGTATCGCAAGTCGCCTCCCGCCCGCACTTACAACGCACTCATCGGCGAAATCGCGGCGGCGGTTGAATCCGGTCACAGCCGACCCCTGCGGGTGCTGGAGATCGGCGCGGGCACAGGCAGTACCACCGGCTACGTGCTGGAGCGTCTTGGCCCCAACGTGGAGTACACCTTTACTGACGTATCGCCGCTGTTCCTCAATCGCGCGAAGCAGCGCTTTGCAGGCCGCGGCGGCATGCGCTACGCAACGCTCGACATCGGGACCGATCCGGGCCCGCAGGGATTCCGTGCGGCAGCCTACGACCTGGTGATTGGTGCCAACGTATTGCACGCGACCGCGGATCTCGACGTCACTATGCGGCACGTGCGCAGCCTGCTCGCGCCGGGCGGTTCACTGGTGCTGCTGGAGGGCACCAGCCCGCAGCGTTTCGGTGATCTGACTGTGGGTCTGCTCGATGGTTGGTGGGCGTATACCGACACCGACCGCCGGAGCTACGCATTGATGCCGCGCGCGGGCTGGCTTGAACTGTTTACGCGCCACGATCTTCTCCAAGGCGTGGCGATTCCCGGCGACACCGACGATCCGGTGCTCGTGCAGCAGGCTGTGTTCGTGGCCAGCGCTCCGCGCGCAGCGGAGACTGGCGCCGAAACGCAGAAGAGCAGTCGCTGGGCCATCATTCCCGACCGGGGCGGCATGGCCAGGCTGGTTGCCGATGCGCTGTCACAGCGCGGAGCCGAAGCGACTGTCCTGCCTGGCAACGTCGACCCGGCCGACGAGAAGGCGTGGCGCACGGCGCTGGCCGTGCCGCGTGATGGCGTGATTTTCCTGTCTGCGCTGGACCTGGATATTGCGGATGACACAGCGGTTGACGCTGTACTTTCGGGCCAAGAAAACATGATTCGCCGCGGACTGCGGGTCGTGCAGGCACTTGCTTCCGGAACGGGGCTGTCGCAGCCGCGTCTGGTTTTGGTGACGCGCGGCGCCCAATCGGTTCTGCCCGGTGAAGCGGCCAATCCTGCGCAGGCGACACTCTGGGGACTGGGCCATGTGGTTGCGTTGGAGCATCCGGAACTGGGTTGCAACCGTATCGATCTGGACCCGTCGCTGCCGGCAAGCGAGGCAGCCGCGCTGCTCGCATCACGGCTGCTTGCATCCTCACCCGAGGATCAGGCTGCTTGCCGACGCGGCAGCTGGCACTCGCGGCGCATCGCGCCGCTGCAAATGCGCGGCCGCGGCCGGCACGTGCCGATGAAAATCGACACCGGACGCAGCTTCCTGGTTACCGGAGGCCTGCGTGGACTCGGTTTGCTGGTGGCAGAGTGGTTGATCGGAAAGGGGGCGCGGCATCTTGTACTGATGGGTCGCAACCCGCCTGATGTCCACGCGCGGGACATGCTGGAGCGATGGCGTGAAACAGGTGTTCGCGTCGAAGTTGTGCAGGGCGATGTGGCGCGGCACGAGGACGTTGCGCGAGCCGTCGGCACCGAATCGATGAACATGCCCGCGCTGGCTGGTGTGATGCATGCCGCCGGTGTGCTCGATGACGGAGTGTTGTCCGGGCAGAGCTGGCCCAGGTTCGCGAAAGTGATGGGACCGAAAGTGCTGGGCAGCTGGAATCTTCACCGGCTGACCGGCGATCTCGACTTCATGGTCTATTTCTCTTCCGGAGCTTCGCTTGCCGGATCGCCCGGACAGTCGAACCATGCGGCGGCAAACGCCTTCGAGGATGCGCTGGCCTGGCGCCGTCAGGCCGGTGGCAAGCCGACAGTGAGTATCAACTGGGGGCCCTGGGCTGAGATTGGGGCTGCCAAGGAACGGGATGTGAAGGCCCGCGGGCTGCGGGCGATCGCGCCACATGATGGCCTCGCGGCGCTTGAATTTGCCCTGCAGAGTGCCGAGGGACTGCGCCTGTTCGGCCCGGCACAGCTGGCCGTGTTCGACACGGACTGGACCCAGCTTCTGGACCTGCCGGAAGGCCGAACACTGGCGCCGGTCTTCACCGAACTGGCATCAAGGGCACTGCTGGCGCATGGCATCACCAATAGTGAAAATGCCACGCAGCCGCCCGCAGCGACCCTGCGTGAGCGCATTGCCGCCGCGCCGGCGAATCGGCGGCGCAATGTGCTGCGTGATTTCGTGCGCGAGCAGACCACCCAGGTGCTGGGTCTGACGGATGCGCGCGAACTCGATCTGGATGAGCCGTTGCGGCAACTTGGCCTCGATTCGCTGATGGCCGTGGAATTGCGCAATCGTCTCGGCGTCGCGGCCGGTACCACCCTACCGGCAACGGTAACCTTCGATCACCCGTCGGTCAGTGCACTGGTGACATTCCTTGCAACCGGCGTGTTTGCCGGAGAAATCGCGACGGCGGAGACCGACAGATCCGGCGCGCTAAATACTGGCGATGACGATCCACTCAAGGACATGAGTGCCGATGAGATTGCAAGAGCGCTGGCACAGCAACTGGAAAGAATGGAGAAATCGTGACCGATAAGCTGCAACCCGACCACGCGCAACTTCTGAAGCGTTCGCTGGCGGCGATCAACGATCTGCAGGCGCAGCTTGCCGAGGCACGTCGTTCACGAGCCGAGCCCATTGCCGTGCTCGGCCTGGCCTGCCGGTTTCCGGGAGGGGCAGATACACCAGAAGCTTTCTGGAACCTGTTGATGAATGGCACCGATGCGGTCACCGAAGTGCCTGCCGATCGCTGGGATGTGGATGCCTTCTACGACCCGGATCCGAACGCTTCCGGTAAGACGTATTCCCGCTGGGGTTCCTTCCTCAACGACATCCGGATGTTCGATGCCGACTTGTTCGGTGTGTCGCCGCGCGAAGCTGTGATGCTTGATCCCCAGCAGCGACTGCTTTTGGAAGTATCCTGGGAGGCGCTGGAGCGATCGGGCATTGCCCCTTCGTCGGTCGCTGGCAGCCAGACTGCTGTGTATGTTGGCATCTCCACGCACGATTTTGCCAACTACATTGCCGAAGCGGTAGGCCTGTACAACGGTAATGCCTACGCCGCCTCGGGCAGCGCACACAGCATGGCGTCCGGTCGAGTGGCATATGCATTCGACCTTCATGGCCCGAACGCCGCCATCGACACGGCCTGTTCCTCCTCGCATGTCGCGCTGCACTGGGCAGTCCAGAGTCTGCGCGAAGGCGAGGCGGAAATGGCTCTGGCTGCCGGTGTCAATCTGACACTGATGCCAATCGGCGCGGTGCTTACGTCGCGCGCCCGCATGATGTCATTCGAAGGCCGGTGCAAGACGTTTGATGCGGCAGCTGATGGCTACGTGCGCGGCGAAGGATGCGGCGTTCTGGTGCTCAAGCGGCTCTCCGATGCCAGGCGCGACGGCGATCGCGTCCTGGCGGTAATTCGCGGTTCAGCGCTGAACCAGGATGGCCGCAGCAGCGGATTGACCGCGCCGAACGGCAAGGCGCAGGAAGCCGTTCTGCGATCCGCGCTGAAGAATGCCGACCTGACTCCGGGTGACATTTCATATATCGAGGCGCACGGCACCGGCACGTCACTGGGTGATCCGATCGAAGTGAAGGCGCTGGCTGAAGTATTCGGCGGTCGCGATCGCAAGCAACCCCTGCTGCTCTCGTCGGTGAAGGCGAACATCGGCCACACGGAAGCCGCTGCCGGCATCGCCGGTGTGATCAAGGCCATCAGCGTTCTGCAGCACCAGCAGGTGCCGCCACACCTGCACTTGCGCAATCCGAATCCGCTGATTCCCTGGGAGAGCCTGCCATTCGAGATTCCGCGTGAGAGCGCGGTTCTGTCGCGCACGAACGGGCAGCCGCTGCGCGCCGGCGTCAGCAGCTTTGGTTTCAGTGGCACGAACGGGCATGTGATCCTCGAACAGGCGCCACCGCCACCCGCCGATCCGGCTGTGATCGAGTCGCCTGCGAGAATGCTGGTGCTGTCCGCGCAGAATGGCGCCGCCCTGGGGGAGTTGGCACGCCGTTACCTGGTTCACCTGGAAAGTGACGGTGCGCCAGCGTTCGCGCGAACTGTACAGGCGGCGCAGTTCGGGCGTTCGCATCTGAACGAGCGACTCGCAATAGTCGCCGCCGACAACGCGGATGCCGCAACGCGATTGCGCGATTTCCTGGCTGGTGATGCCCAGGCTGTGGCGCGCGCGCGCGCCAGCAGTGGCATGGAGCCGGAAGTGGTGTTCCTGTTCACAGGTCAGGGCTCGCAGTACGCGGGCATGGCGCGCGAGCTGTATGCCACGCAGCCGGTGTTCCGGCAGTACCTGGATCGTTGCGACGAACTGGCGGGTCCCGTGCTGGGCAGGTCGCTGGTGGAGGTAATTGCGGGAGAGGGCGATGCCGCCGGCCTGGTCGATGACACCACCTATACCCAACCGGTGCTGTTTGCCCTCGAATATTCGCTGGCCCAGTTGTGGCGTTCCTGGGGCATCGAACCCGCGGCCGTGATGGGACACAGCGTTGGTGAGTACGTAGCCGCGTGCCTTGCGGGTGTGTTCAGTCTTGAGGATGGACTGAAGCTGATCGTCGCACGAGCGCGGCACATGGGCGCGCTGCCAAGCGGTGGCGCCATGATCGCGGTCTTCGCTGACGAGACCACGGTGCGCGATGCCACCGTGGGCAGGGAGCGCAGCGTGGCGATTGCGGCCGTCAATGGTCCATCCAGTACGGTGATCTCCGGTGATGCCCGCGAGGTGGAGTCGGTTGCCGCAGTGCTTGCCGGACGCGGCATCGAAACGCAGACACTGGTTGTCTCGCATGCCTTCCACTCGCCGCTCATGGAGCCGATGCTGGACGCGTTCGAGGCGGAAGCGGCGCGCGTGACCTACAGCGAGCCGCGGATCACGTTGGTCTCGAACCTTACCGGTCGCATGGCCGGCAGCGAGGTCACGACGCCGGCTTACTGGCGTCGGCATCTGCGCGAAGCAGTGCGATTCAGCGACTCCGTGGCCGTGTTGCTGAAGGAGGGTTATCGCACCTTCCTGGAAGTGGGCCCGTCCGCCACGCTGCTGGGCATGGTCAAGCGCTGTGCAGGCACCGACGGTGCGTTGCTGCTCGCGTCGCTGCGCAAGGGGCGCGGCGATGTTACGAGCCTGCTCGAGAGTCTTGCGCAACTGTACGTGCGGGGGCAGCGCATCGATTGGAAGGCGCTTCCTGGCTATACCGCTTTCGCCACGCGTCCGGTTGATGCCCCGACGTATCCCTTCCAGCACCAGTCGTACTGGCAGGAGCGCGAACGGGCGGCTGAACTTCCCCGCCTCGGTGCGCTTCGCAGGGGCGGTGGCTTGCTGGTTGGCAGTGTGGTCAGTGCATTGCCCATTTACCAGAGCGAGATCTCCCTTTCGAAGCAGCCGTGGCTTGCCGAGCACCGCATTTTCGACTTCACGCCGTTTCCGGCTGCCGGATTCATCGAGCTGGCTGGCGCCGCGGCGCGCGAATTGCTCGGGTCCTCCGAATTCTCGCTGCGCAACCTTGCCTTGCGCGAAGGTCTGCAGCTGGCGGCGGAAGGGGCCGTCACCGTGCAGACGGTGCTGACGCCTGCGGGCGCGGAGCACCAATACACCGTACAGATCTTCAGTCGTGAGTCGGGCGCCACCGGGGAACGGGAGCAGCATTCCTGGCGGTTGCACGCGAGCATGGAACTCGTCGGTGGGGCACCAGTCGCCGCAACCGCGGTGCGGCCGCTGTCCGCTGATGCACAGTCGCTCGATTCGGCCAGCTATTACGCCAACCTCGCTTCGCAGGGTGCGGGCTACGGACCGGCGTTCCGGGGTCTGAGCAACATCAAGCTGGACGAGGATGCGGCTGCCGCGCAGATAACGCTGCCCGCCGTACTGGCGGGTACGGGAAGCAGCTACGTGATGCATCCGGCGCTGCTTGATGCAGCCCTGCAGCTCGTGGGCGTGCTGTTGCCGGGAGCACGCGATCCTGCTGCCAGCGCCGACATGTACATGCCGGTGGGAGTCGAAGAGTTTCGCATCTGGCGCGAAGGAGTCGAATCGGCGCAGGTGCATGCACGGATCGAGCCGTTCACTCCCGGCGCGGATGCATTGAAGGCCGATGTCATCGTAGTTGCCGCCGATGGGGCTCCGGTCGCGCGCGTCACCGGAATGTCGTTCCGGCGTGTGACGCGGGCCGCCCTGCGGCGCGCGCTCGGTGCCAACGCAGCCGGTGCGGCCGGAAAGGACTGGCACTACGACATCGAATGGCGGCAACAGGAGTCTTCGCGAAAATCCGACGCGGTGGCTGGGCACTGGGTGCTGCTGACCGATGGCACGGATCTCGGCGCCGGACTGGCGAAGCGCCTCGCTGCGGATGGGGCTGGTGTTTCGGTGCTGCATGCTGGGACCGCACTGACGCAGACCAGCGATGGTTGGGAGGTGGATGTCTCCGATCCAGTCAGCATCCGGCGGGCGCTGGATGCGATCCATGCGGCGTCGGGTGAGCCAGCAGCAGGAATCATATCCCTGTGGTCGCTGCCTGCTGCCGGGCCCGACCCAATGGATTTCGATGCGGTGCATGTGGCCCAGAGGGGCGCCATCCTGGGATGGCTGCCGCTGGCACGGGCGCTTAGAGATGTGCAATCGCGGCTGTGGCTGGTCTCGCGCGCAGCACAGACCGTTGCCGACAGTGTGCCGGATATCGCGCAGTCTGCGCTGGCGGGGCTGGGCAACGTCATGGCTGCGGAACTGCCTGCGCTGCGCTGCGTTCGCATCGATCTTGATCCGCAGATCAGGCCCGGCGAAGCCGATGCGCTGTTCGATCTCATCCGCAACGCGGACGATGAGGACCGGATTGCACTGCGGGAAGGGCGCCGTCACGTGGCGCGACTCGTACCGGGCGCACTGCGCGAGGAGCGCGCGGAAAAGCCTCTGCTGCTGGATATTCCGCAACGCGGCCAACTGGACAATCTGCAACTGCGCGAAGTTGCCCGTGAAGCACCCGGCCCTGGAGAAGTAGAGATTCGTGTGCAGGCTTCAGGGCTGAACTTTCGCGATGTGCTGAATGCGCTCGGTGCGTATCCCGGCGATCCGGGGCCGCTGGGCAATGAGTGCGCGGGTACCGTGACTGCGGTCGGCGAAGGGGTTGCGGACCTTCACGTAGACGATGAAGTGATCTCCATGGTGGACCGGAGCTTTGCCACCTGGGTTATCGCACCGGCGGCGCTGACAGTGCGCAAGCCGGCGGCGCTGAGCCATGCGGAAGCCGCCGCGGTACCCGTCGCCTTCATGACCGCCGCGCACGCCTTGCGTGAGCTGGGGCGTATCCGCAAGGGCGACCGGGTCCTGATCCATGCGGCGACCGGTGGCGTAGGCATGAGCGCCGTGCAAATCGCGCTGCAGGCGGGCGCGGAAGTATTCGGCACGGCAGGTACTCCCGCCAAGCGCGCCCTGGCGCTTCGCCTCGGCGTGCATCATGTCGGCGATTCGCGTTCGCAGTCCTTCGTCGAGGATTTTCGCCGCGCCACCAACGGCGATGGTGTCGACATCGTACTCAATTCGCTTGCCGGTGATTTCATTCCTGCCAGCCTCGGATTGCTGCGCAAGGGCGGTCGCTTCATCGAGATAGGCAAGACCGACATCTGGGACGCCGCCACGGTTGCGCGGCAGTTCCCGCACGTGGAATACCACGCACTCTATCTGGGCGAGATGGCTGGTTCGCGGCCTGACTATCTGCGTGGATTGCTCGGCGGCTTGCTGCAGGAACTGGCTGATGGCCGGCTGCGGCCGTTGCCCATGCGGACCTACCCACTGCAACGCTCGCAGGATGCATTCCGCTACATGGCCCAGGGCCTGCATACCGGCAAGATCGTGATCACGCAGCACCGGTCATTCGACATACGCCCCGATGGCACCTATCTGATCACCGGCGGACTCGGCGGACTCGGTCTGGCGTGCGCGAACTGGCTCGCCGACAAGGGCGCTCTGCGCCTGGTGCTGCTGGGTCGTCGCGCGCCGGGCTTGCAGGCACAGGAGGTGCTGGAGGCACTGCGTGGCCGAGGTGTGGAGGTGAAGGTTGCAGCCGTCGACATATCAAGTCGTGAGGCGGTCACGCACCTGCTGGGAGACATCGCGAAGCAGATGCCGCCGCTTCGCGGCATCCTGCATGCTGCAGGAGCCGTTGACGACGGCATCCTTGCGGAACTGGACTGGGCGCGCTTCGAGCATGTCATGGCGCCGAAGGTCGCGGGCACGTGGAACTTGCATGCACTTACCAGCGATCTGCCGCTGGACTTCTTCGTGCTGTTCTCATCGGGTGCCGCATTGCTGGGATCGCCTGGCCAGGGTAACTACGCCGCCGCAAACTCGTTCATGGATGGCGTGTCGGCATGGCGTCGGGCGCAGGGACGTCCTGCTGTCGCCATCAACTGGGGAAGCTGGTCGGATGTCGGCATGGCTGCCGAGGTGGGCGAGCAACATCAGCGCCGCTGGGCCGCGATGGGACTTCGCATGATCACTCCGGAGGCCGGAGTCAGCATGCTTGAGAAGATCGTAATGCGCAGCCCGGCCATCCAGGTGGCTGCCCTGCCGCTGACGCCCGAACGATTGCCGGATGGAGTCAGTCCTTTCCTGGCCGAAATCGTTGCGCGCAAGCCGGCCTCAGCGTCTGCCACCGCCACAGATGTTCCCGAGGACATACTCGGCAAGCTTGGTGAGCTGCAGCGTGACGCGCGTGGCGCAGCCGTGCAGGAATTCCTCGGCAGGCAGTTGGTGCGGGTCTTCGCGCTGGGCAGCAGTTTCCGCGTTGATCCCGACCGTTCATTGATGGAAATGGGCATGGATTCGCTGATGGCCATGGAGTTGCGCAACCGTCTGCAGTCGAGCCTCAAGGTCAACGTCGCGGTGGCCGATCTGCTCGCAGGGCCCAGCCTGGCTGAACTGTCAGCCACCCTGGTGGCGCAACTGTATGCGGTCGGACAGGAGCAGCCGGCGGCTGCACAGTGGGAGGAGGGCACCCTGTGAGCGCAGGTTGCGGAACCCGCCCTGATGATCAGCCGCGATCATCGGCTTGGCGGTCGGTGTTGCTGGTCGCACTGTTTGCGGCCGGCTGGGCATTCGTCGAGACGTCGATCGGCAGACGCGTGCGGGGCGAATACGATCTGCTGCAAATCGTATGGTCGCGATACGCAGTGCATCTGTTGCTGGTGCTGGTGATCTGGGGCCGTCGCGACCCACTTGGTTTGTGGCGAACGCAGCGACCGGGCTTCCATCTCGCCCGCTCGCTCATGATGCTCATCATGCCGTGGTCTTTCGCGACCTCCTTGCAATCGGGACTTTCTGCTTCGGGAACCTGGTTGCTGTTCTGGTCGAGTCCGTTGTTGATCATCTTGCTGGGCCGGCTGTTCTGCCGCGAATCACCCGCCTGGTGGTCCTGGGTACTGGCAGTTGTCACCTGGGGCGGCGTGGCCATGATTGTCGGTGGCTCCTTGCCTGTCCTTGAAGCGCGCCTGCTGCTACCGGGACTGATGGCTGTCTCTTTCTCCGCCTACGTCGTGATGACGCGCTCGCTGCGTGACGAACCGCTGCGGGTGAACATGGTGTATACGGCAACCGCCGTGTTCGTGCTGCTCAGTCTGCGCATGCCTTTTGTCTGGGTGATGCCTTCGATGCACGATGCGGTCCTGTTCGCCGGCATCGGCTCATTCGGCCTGTTGGCGCTGCTGGCGCTCGATCGGGCGGTAGCAGGGTCCGCGCTGTGGGTCGTCGCGCCCGGGCTCGCCATCCAGGCGGCGATGGAGCCAGGTCTGTCCGTGCTGGAGTCCGGCCAGATTCCAGGTGGTCATGCACTGGCCGGCATGCTGCTGCTGGGAATCTGCTTGTTGCTAGCCGGAGCCCTGCCGTCACGCAGGCCGGTACTGATGGCGTCCGCAGGATGACCGCCAACATGCCTCTTGACTCAACGCAATTGTCCTTGCTCGTCGCGCAGCTCGCGCGTGACGGCATGACACTGTGGGTCCAGGACGGGCAGCTCAAGTTCCGCGCTCCGCGCGGTGGGCTCCGGCAGGAATTACGCGATCGGCTCGTCGAAAACCGCGATGCCCTGATCCAGTATCTGTCTACCTCGCCCGAGAAAGCGCGGGCAGCCGGCCGGGAACATCCGCTGTCCCACATGCAGCAGCGTCTCTGGTTCCTGAAGCAGGTACAGCCGGGCCTCGCTGCCTACAACATTCCGATCACCGCTCGCGTACGCGGCAGGCTTGATGTCTCCGCGCTGGAGGCCGCGCTCGATACGGTCACGCAGCGGCATGAGAGCCTGCGCACGTACATTGCGGCCGAAGACGGCGTGCCGCACTGCGTGGTGGAACCTCACGTTCGTGTGGAGGTGCAGACCAGCGATGTGTCCGCTGCGGACAATCCGGAACAGCGCGCGCACGAGGCGGTGGTGGAACTGGTGAATCGGCCCTTTGGATCCTCGGACCGCCCGCTGGTGCGCGCCCTGCTCGTGCGCCTGGGCGCCGACCACCATGTTCTTTGCATGGTCGTCGATCACCTGATTGCCGATGGCCTTTCGTTGAATATCCTGCTGGGGGAGCTGTTCTCTGCGTATGCCGGCCTGGCACAGGGAGGAGTTTCATCACTGCCGCCACTGACGCAACAGTACGCCGATTTCGTTGCGTGGCAGCAGCAGCGGCTGGAGGATGACGCATCCGCGCGGATTCTCCAGTACTGGCGCGGGAAGCTGGCCGGCGTGCCGCCATTCCTGCAATTGCCAGCCGACAAGCCACGACCACCAGTCCAGACCTATGCCGGCGATCATTTGTCGACCCTGTTGCCGCAGGGACTTTCCCGGCAGCTGCGTGAACTGGCCCGGCTCGAAAGCGCCACGCTGTTCATGGTGCTCATGGCCGGCTTCCAGGCACTGCTGCAGCGTCTCTGCGGACAGTCGGACATTCCTGTTGGCACGGCTGTGGCCAATCGTGGAGATGGCAGGTTCGATCAGGTGATCGGCTTCTTTGCCAACAACATTGTCATGCGAGGAGATCTGTCCGGCAATCCGACCATGCGCGAACTGATTGCCCGCACCCGACAGGTTGCTCTCGAAGCCTACGCAAACGAGGAATTGCAGTTTGACCGGCTCGTGGAGGCTCTGGCGCCGGTCCGCGGCCTCGATCGATCGCCAATTTTCCAGGTCATGTTTGTATTGCGCAGCGAGCGTGGTGGGGTGAACGAGTTCGCCGGATTGCAGTTCGATGCCGTCGATTCCGGTCTGCACACCGCGCGGTTCGACTTGTCGGTGGATGCCATCGAGCGGGACGAAGGAATCAGGTTGGTGTTTGAATACAACACCGACCTGTTCCTGCCGACGAGCATTGCGGCCATGGTGGAGCGCTACCGGCGAATACTTGAGTCGATGGCGGCCAGACCTGGCGTCAGGCTCAGCGAGCTTCCGGTACTTGACGGCGATGAACTGCGGGCACTGCAGCGCATGGGCGGCGGACCGCAGCTCGAAGCACCTGCAGCAAGTTTCGTCGCCGCCTTTCAAGATCGATATGCGCAACACGCTGGCGCTGTCGCGATCACTTGCCGGCATCAATCCCTGACTTACACTGAGCTCAATGCGGCGGCCAACCGCCTGGCGCATGCGCTGCGCGCCGGAAGCGTTGGCCGAGGTTCCACAGTTGCAGTGTGCATGGAGCGCTCAGCGCATCTGGCGGTGGCATTGCTCGGCATCCAGAAGAGCGGCGCGGCCTATGTGCCCCTGGATCCCGGGTTTCCGACCGAGCGGCTGCAATACATGCTCGCTGACAGCGGCGCTACTGTCCTGCTGACGGCCGACGACGCTGCGAGCCACATACAGCTGCCTGCACAGGCACGGGTTGTGGATCTGGTGCGACAGAGCGATGAGCTGAGACGGCAGCCCGAGGCTGATCTTCATCACGAGATCTCGCCCGAGGACCCTGTCTACGTGATCTACACCTCGGGATCCACAGGGCGACCCAAGGGTGTGGTCGTGTCGCACGGATCGCTGATGAATTTTCTCAATTCTATGGCGCGTGAACCTGGCATGAGCCAGAGCGACGTACTCGCCGCAGTGACGACAATTTCCTTCGACATCGCAGCACTGGAGCTGTATTTGCCGCTGCTGGCCGGGGCGCGCATCGAACTGTTGACCCGGGAGGAAGCCATCGATGGACAGGCACTGGCCGCGCGTCTGGCGAGCAGCGGAGCAACGGTGCTGCAGGCCACGCCGGCGACGTGGCGACTCTTGATCGAATCCGGCTGGCGCGGGGCGCCTGGATTCCGCGCATTGTGCGGTGGGGAGGCGCTGCCAAAGGCGCTTGCTGAGGCACTTGCGGGACGGGTGAGCGAGCTGTGGAACCTGTACGGTCCGACTGAAACCACGGTCTGGTCAACACTTGATCGAGTGCGTCCCGGCGAGACGATCACGGTGGGCCGCCCGATCGCCAACACACAGGTATATGTGCTGGGCGATTCCATGGAGCGCATGCCGGTGGGCTCAGCTGGAGAGATCTGGATAGGAGGCATGGGCGTGGCCCTGGGCTATCACCAGCGTCCGGAGCTGACGGCCGAGCGGTTTGTAACGGATCCGTTCAGCGATGTTCCCGGAGCCCGCCTCTACCGCACCGGCGATCTGGGGCGATGGAACCGGGAGGGCCGGCTGGAACATCTGGGCCGAGCCGACGGCCAGGTGAAAATTCGCGGTTACCGTATCGAGCTCGGGGAGATCGAGGCGGTAATGGAAGGATGCGCGGGCGTAAGTCAGGCGGCGGTGATAGTGCGCAACGCCGGGACGGGTGATGAGCGACTGGTCGGCTGTCTGGTACTGGTGGATGCCGACTCTGCAGCGCTGCATGGGGTGCGTACGCGTCTGTCGGAGGCACTACCGGATTATATGGTCCCGCGCGAACTGGTGTGTTTGGAGTCGCTGCCGCTGACGGCCAACGGCAAGGTCGATCGCAACCAGCTCTCACGCATGCAGATTGCACCGGTCGGTGCGCCGGTCCGTGCGCCAACGCCAGAGACCGCCATGTCCCGGACGCAGCAGCGCGTTGCTGACCTTTGGAGGCAGGTGTTGCAGACATCACAGGTTGGGCTGCACGAAAATTTCTTCGACCTGGGCGGCCACTCGCTGTTGTTGGCAAGGCTGCAAGCTGCCATCAAACGCGAGTTCGAAGTGGAGCTGCCGCTGGTGGCGCTGTTCCAATACACCACCGTTGCAGCGCAGGCGCAGCAGCTCGCGCCGCAACCCGCGACGCAACTCGAGAACCGGGCGCTCGATCGCGCACGCGCACGCGCAGCGAGGCAGAAGAATGTCTGAGTCGCCGCCGGCACACGCCATCGCAATCGTTGGTCTTGCGGGACGCTTTCCTGGCAGTCGCGATCTGGACGACTTCTGGAGGATCGTTCGCGACGGCGTGGAAGTGCTTGATGATCTGGATGACGCGGACCTGCAGCTGGCGAGAGTTCCTGTCGAGCTGAGTTCCAGTCCGGATTTCGTCAGGAAATGCACCTCGCTGAACGAGCCGGAATCATTTGACGCAGCGTTCTTCGGCATCTCGCCGCGAGAGGCGCAGTCAATCGATCCGCAGCAGCGTGTCTTCCTCGAATGCGCCTGGGAAGCACTGGAGCATGCCGGCCATGCCGGAAAGGTGGCGGGAGCTGCAGTGGGCGTATACGCCGGATGCGGCATGAACACCTATCTCCTGACGCAATTGCTGGCCGACAGGGCGTTGCTCACGGCTGTCGGCCCCTACCAGCTCATGATCGGCGGTGACAAGGACTTCCTCTGCACGCGTGTGTCATACGAGTTCGATCTCAGGGGACCGAGCGTATCCATTCAGACAGCCTGCTCAACCTCACTGGTGGCGGTGCATTCGGCCTGCCGGGCGCTGCATCGTGGTGAATGCGATATGGCACTGGCCGGCGGTGTCTCGATTCCTTTCCCGCAGCGCACCGGTTACCTGTACCAGAAGGGCATGATCTTCTCGCCCGACGGACACTGCCGGCCCTTTGATGCAGACGCCGGCGGCACGCGCGCTGGCGCCGGCGCTGGCATCGTGGTGCTGAAGCGGTTGGCAGATGCACTGGCGGATCGGGATGCGATCTACGGTGTGATCCGTGGCACAGCGATCAACAACGATGGCGCAGCCAAGGCCGGCTATACCGCACCAGGAGTCGATGGCCAGACGGAAGTGATCGTCACCGCGATGGAACTGGCGGATGTGGATCCGCGCTCCATTTCATATGTCGAGACTCACGGCACAGCGACGCCACTGGGCGATCCAATCGAGTTCGCGGCCCTGACTGCTGCCTACCGCGCTTATAGTGACGACATAGGTTTCTGCCATCTGGGATCGCTCAAGGCCAATCTGGGGCACTTGGATGCCGCCGCCGGTGTGGCAGGGTTGATCAAGACGACGCTGGCGCTTCATCATCGACAGATTCCGCCGCTCGCGAATTTTCGAGTACCAAATCCGCAACTAGACATCGAGACCAGTCCGTTCAGGGCCAGCGCCGCGCTGTCCGAGTGGCCGACTGGTGCAACACCACGTCGCGCCGGAGTCAGCTCCTTCGGCATTGGCGGCACGAACGCCCACGTTATTGTCGAAGAGGCGCCGTCCATCGACAGGACGCGCTCCACGCGCGAGGCGCATCTACTGCTGCTATCCGCCCGTTCACAGTCCGCGCTGGACAAGGCTACGCTCAATCTTGCCGCACATCTCCGCGCGCACCCCGAGCAGGCACTGCACGATGTGGAATGGACGCTACAGATCGGGCGCGAGCGCTTTGCGCACCGACGGGCGCTAGTGGCTGCGAATTCCGAAGAGGCCGCCAGTCTTCTGGAGCGTCCGCAACCACCGCTGGTCATCACGGACCGATACGACGGCGTGCCGCCGCCGATGGCCTTCCTTTTCAGCGGCCAGGGCAGCCAGCACTCCGGCATGGGATCCGATCTCTATCGGACCCAGTCGGTGTATCGCGAGGCGATGGACAGGTGTGCTTCCATACTGCGGCCGCAACTGGGACTCGACATCCGCGACTTGCTGTATCGCGAGGATGGCGTGTCGATCAATGAGACGCGACTGGCGCAGCCCGCGCTGTTCGCAACCTGCTACGCGGTCGCTTCGCTCTGGATGCACCTGGGTCTGAAGCCCGCCGCCATGCTCGGGCACAGCATAGGCGAGTACGTGGCCGCGCATCTTGCTGGTGTGATGTCGCTGGAGGATGCACTGACACTGGTCGCATTGCGCGGCGGACTCATGCAGAAGATGCCGGCGGGCCGCATGGTTGCGGTGCATCTCGCCGAGACTGAGTTGCGAAGCCGCCTGATCGAAGGCGTTGAGATCGCGGCCGTGAATGCGCCGGCGTTGTGCACGGTTTCTGGTTCGCCCGAGCCGATGCGGCTCATGCTGTCCCGCCTGCAGGCGGATGGGATCGAGTGTCGCGAACTGGCGGTTTCGCATGCCTTTCACTCGGCGATGATGGAACCGGCGCTGGTGCCGTTTCGCGAAGCCGTGCGGTGCGTCACCTTGGCCGCACCCGTCATTCCGTACGTATCCAATCTTACCGGCGAGTGGATTACCGCAGCGCAGGCGACTTCCGCCGACTACTACGCAGCTCACATGCGCGCTGCCGTCCGGTTCCGCGATGGCATCGATCGGCTTGTCGAGAATCCTTCGATGCATCTACTTGAGGTTGGACCAGGCACGGTGCTGACGTCGCTCGCCAGGATGACGCTGGGCGCGGGGCAGGAATTGCGGGCCGGCGCCTCGCTTCCCCATGCGCTCAACAAGCGCTCGGCCGTTGCAACGATGGCTGATGCCGCCGGCCGACTGTGGGTTGCTGGTGTCGAATTGGACTGGAATGCGATGCATTCCGACGCGCTGCCGCGCCGGACAGCATTGCCGACCTACCCTTTCGAACGTCAGCGCTATGGCGCACAGCCCGTGTCAAACGGTTCTTCTTCCTGGGCGGGCGCCGGCCCGCACTCCGCTGCCTTTCCACGCGATCCGTCCTCCGGATTCGTGCCTCAACTGGCTGGCTCGCCGGTCACATGGGGTGGCAACGAGACGGCGCGACAGGTTTCCGCGATCTGGGGTGCGGTCCTGGGCTCTCCTCCTTCCGGACCTGCGGGGAACTTCTTCGACCTTGGAGGTCATTCGCTGGCCGCTGTACAGGTGTTGGCGCAGGTCCGGCAAGCCATGGGTGTGGAGGTCACCACAGCCGATCTCATCGAGAACCCCACCGTCGAAGGGTTCGCGGTGGTAATCGACCGGTTGCTTGGTGCGCGATCCCGACAACCGGCCGAATTGCAGACAGCAGCGAGCGATTCGCGATCGCGTTCGGTGGTACAGATGAAGCCGGCTGCGGCGACGGGAGGCATTCCGGCTTTCGCCCTGCCGGGGCACAACGGAGACATCTTCTGTTACCGGCATCTCAGTCATGTGCTGGATGTGCCAGGTGCACTGTTTGCCCTGCAGCCGCCCGGAGTCGATGGACAGGCAGCGCCCATCCGCGACCTCACCGAGCTGGGTGAATTCTATTATCAGCAGATCAAGGCGCTGAGTCCGAGTGAGCCCTGTGTGGTGATCGGATTCTGCGCTGGCGCGGCGGTTGCCCTGCCTCTCGCGCGGCGCCTGCAGGCCGATGGACTTCTCCGCGGTGTTGCGCTCGTTGGTGGCCTGCATCCCAACTCGTACACAAGACTCGGCCGCGTCCGGATGACCATCCGGTGGCTGCGCAACCGTCTGCGACACCACTGGCGGGAGCTTCGCACCGTCGGCTGGCGCGGCGCGCATCAATACCTGCTCCAGCGCCTGCGAGGCGCGAACTCGCCACCGCCTCCGGCGCGGGCTCTCACCACAGCCCTGGCGCACGATGAGACCCGCCGCAGAGTGGAAGAGGCCACAGTGCACGCGCTGGCAACCTACCGGCGCGGCGCCTCGATTACGGCGCCAATGGGCGTATTCGTTCCGCGGGAATTGTGGGGTCTGTACACGGACGCCGAAGTAACATCCTCTTGGCGGGAAGCGGGCACCAACGTGCGCTGCTACACCTGCGACATCGACGACAACGGCGCCGACATGCTGTTGCCGCCGTTTGTCGATGTGGTTGCCGCCAGCTACCGCCAGTTCGCCTCGACCCTGACGGAAAAATAGGCTGTGTCCACGGTATTGTCCCAGTCCGCCGCCATAGAGATGCCCGTCTCGGCGGGGGTCGATCGGGCATATTCTCTCGATGCGGCGCGCGGCGCGTTGATGGCCATGGGCGTGCTGTTGCACGTCGCAAACATTTACCAAGTGTCCGCCGGTTGGGAGATTTCAGATCCGCAGCGCTCCAGTGTGTTCGATTTCATCTCGTGGCTGATCCACGAGTTCCGGATGGAATCCTTCTACTGGATCTCGGGCTATTTCTGCGCGATGACGTTTCAGAAGCGCGGGATATCCGGCCTGCTGCGCAGGCGCGTATTTCGCATCGCCGTGCCGTTGGCAGCCACCTGGTTGACACTGAACTTTGCCCAGGAAGCCTTGATTGCAAGGTGGCACGGACAAGCGCCTTGGGCAGTGCTGCGCCAGGGCGTGGGCCCGATGCATCTGTGGTTTCTCATCGATTTGCTGATCTATATTCCGCTCGGCGCCATGTTGTTGTCGACGTCGGGCAGGGCGATCGACCGGTTTGGGGACAGATGGCGTTGGGGTCCGCTGCCATTATTGTTGGGCTTGACCGCGGGGGCATACCTGCTGACCTTCGTGGTGCGCATGTCCGGTGTGGCCTACGCGAAACCTCTGGGAATCACCGAACCGCTGCGACTGGCCTCGTACTTCCCGTATTTCGCCGCGGGTATGGTGATGTATCGTGCGGAAGCGATTCGCCGGACATTCCTGCGTCTGAACATCGTCATGCTGCTGGTCATCGCCGTGCCTCTGTCCATGGCGGCCGCCTATGTGCACGCGGAAAGCGGACGGATCGCGATCGAAGGCGGCGCTCTGGTTGAGATCTTCGCCAAGTGGATGCTGGTCTCTGGCGTCATCGGTGCGTTCCAGCGCTGGGCATCGACACCGAGCCCACTGGGCAACTTTCTTTCCGATGCCAGTTATACAGTGTATCTGTTCCACCACTCCGTGGTGGTTGCCCTTGGCATTCTGGTGATGCCGCTGATCATCGGGCCTTACCTGAAATTCGCGCTGGTCACGGTTGCGACGCTGGCTGTTACCGTGACACTGCACAGCTTCGTGATCAGCCGGGTTCCAGTGCTGCGGCTTCTCTACAACGGCAGGACTTGACCTCCGTCATTCGCCGGCGGGTAAAAGGCTCTCCAGCTGCCCGATGGCATTGTCCCAGATGGCGGCCATTTCCTGGCAGGTTTCCACCATTCCGGCCTGCTTGCCGGTGGCCACGGCGCGCGCGCCCTTCAATATCAGCGTCTTGCAGCCTGAGGAAATATTGCCAAACGCCGCCGCCGCGCCGCCGCTGTTCAGCAATCCAATGTGGTTCAGCCACTGCAGGTTTCCCGCGAGCAACTCCAGCGACGCGCCGATTTGCCGGATGCCGCCGAACGCCCACAGGTGGTACTGATCCATGCCTTGCTGGCGCAGGCGTGGCAGCCATTCCGGCAGCACCTCGGCAAAACGCGCGACAGGATTCTTCGAGGGGCGTCGGGCCAGATAGCGCCGCAACAACGACACGCTGCGCCGGCCGAGGTCTGCGGGATCCCTGCGCACCAGGTGTCGCATGTCGATGAATTCGGCGAACAGCGGCAGGACCGCCGGGTCGGCAGGTTGCTGCGTGCGGAAGATCTGCCGGAAGTCTTCGCCCTGCAATTCGTAGTAGCCCGCGTTGTGAAAATAGCCGAGCCGCTCGCCCGCGACGTCCAGAAAGTTGAATACGATGGTGGTCTTCACGTGGTTGCGGCGATAGTCGGTTCCAGCCACATCCGGCAACCAATATGCGTCGGCCTCGGTGCTGATCAGTCGCCCCGCCGCCAGATGCGTTTGCGCGTGTTCGAGCAGGGGACGCCAGACGTTCAGCTCCTGCACCTCCAGACCATAGAGTTCGAAAAGGTCATCAGGCGTGGGCTTCAGGAAGGTCCATTGGTCATCGTGGAAGTCGCCGGCCAAT
>Ga0164241_10000779_pt1 | contig 48285 bp, 54 predicted proteins | sample OricomyardsoilBY_FD_108780 | JGI IMG/M metagenome (GOLD analysis project Ga0164241, IMG submission 108780) | Backyard soil microbial communities from Emeryville, California, USA - Original compost - Back yard soil (BY) | ecosystem: Environmental > Terrestrial > Soil > Unclassified | place: USA... | reverse complement strand
TCACGTGCTCGCCGAGCGAGACGCCGCCGAAGAAGCGGAAGCCCGGCTTGGCCGCGGTCTTCTCGTAGATCCGCGTGACCGACTTGATCTTCGGGTGGTCCGGAGCGACGCCCGAGCGCACGAGGCCGAACGGCGTCGGCAGCGCGTCGTACAGATCGACCTCGAAGCCGGCGTTGAGAAGCTGATCGGTCGCGTAGAAGCCGGACGGCCCGGCACCCACGACGGCGGCGCGAGGATTCATTCCCATCACAATAGGCTCAATCCGGATCGACAATCCGTCAGGCGGCGCCCTCGACCGTGCGCAGGCCCTTCTCGATGTTGCGCTTCAGCCCCGGCGCGATCAGCAGCCCGAGCCCGGGCACCACGCCCCGGAAGACGATCTCGTAGTGCAGGTGCGAGCCGCCCGCGCCGGCCGCCGTGATCCGCATCGTGCCCTCGTGGTCGCGCAGCACCGAGCCCTGCGTGATCCGGTAGCGGATCAGCTCGTTCGGGACGACCTCGGTGACCGTCTCCGTGAACGGCGGCAGCGGCCCGACCTTCAGCGATCGCGCCGACCCGACGCCGTTGCGCGTCCCGTCGGTCCCGTCGTTGAGCCGGACCACCTTCGCGCCGAACAGCGCCTCGAGGTGCTCGTGCTCCGCGAGGTACGCGAAGACCCGTTCGGGTGGGAGCGTGAAGTCCTTGTCGACCACGATGCGTTGCATGGGTGCGATTGAAGCAGGCGGCGGGCCGCGCGGGTTCGCGGTCCTTGCCTCGGGAGGACGTTGCTGAGAGCATCCGATCCCTAGAAGGATCCTGATCGCTCATCGACCCGCAAGGAGGCGGCATGGAGCTCGCGCACCTGGTTCACGTCCTGAAGGCCGGGGGTGGGCCCGCGCTCATCGGCCTCGTCATCGCCGTGGTCCTCGGATGGCCGAAGGAGGACGCCGCGCAGAGCGGCGGGCTCGCTCTCGCCACCTACCACAGCACGCTGATCGGCCACGGGCACGAGCTCAACGAGGCCGTCGAGAGGATGCTCGGATACGGCGTCCTGTTCGCGGCGATCGGGTTCGTGGTCGGCTACGCCCTGATCCAGCTGGGCGTGGTCACGAAGGACGAGCTCGGGATCGACGAGTAGCCGGCTGTCCGCCCGCACGAGGGCGTAGCCTCGCGCCCGTCATGCCGACGCTGCGCCCCGCGACGATCGAGGATGCCGCCGCCGTGGCGGCGATCTGGCACGCCGGCTGGCAGGACGGCCATCTCGGCCACGTCCCCGATGCGCTCCTCGCCGTGCGGACGCCCGAGTCGTTCGGGGAGCGCGCCGCGCAGCGGGTCGGTGACACCGTCGTGTGCGTCGTCGGCGACGAGGTCGCCGGGTTCGTGATGGTCGTCGGCGACGAGGTCGAGCAGGTCTACGTGTCGGCGAGCCACCGCGGGTCCGGTGTCGCCGCGACGCTGATCGCCGAGGCCGAGCGGCTCGTCGCGGCCGGCGGCCACGCGCGGGCGTGGCTCGCCGTCGTCGCCGGCAACGCCCGCGCGCGTCGGTTCTACGAACGCAGCGGCTGGGTCGACGAGGGCGCGTTCGAGTACGAGGCGGCGAGCGCCGGCGGCCCGGTCGTCGTGCCGTGCCGCCGGTACGTCAAGCGCGTCTGAGGGTCAGGAGCCGAGCACCCGCTCGGCCGGGATGTGGCTCACGGCGCTGTCCGGGAGGTCCGGCCCGCCGCCGCACTCGTTGCGCAGCACCGGGGCGATCTCCTCGGCGAAGAACTGGATCTGCTCCTCGTTCTCCTCGCTCGTCATGCCCGAGCCCTCGAACTGGCAGTTGAAGTAGAAGTCCGAGTCGGGGTAGACCTCGTTCTTGATCGCCATGATCGACTCGATGACCTGGTCCTTGCTGCCGACCAGCGAGAGGCCGGTCTCCTCGAGGGTCGCCGGCGTGGCGGGGACGTTGGCGTCGCCGGTGACGAGCGCGGCGTAGCCGTACGGGTGGTACCAGCCCCAGACGTTGGCCAGGCCGTCGCGGAACTTCTTCTTGTCGCCGATCCCGGGCGCCTCGACGTGCACCCAGCGGCCGGTGACCAGGCCGCGGTGCTTCGCGGCGTCCCAGCCGGGCTTGAACGCCCCGCGGTCGAGCATGTCCGGCCAGCCCATGCGCTCGCACTCGGCCATGTAGACGTCGATCTGCTGCTTCAGCGCGGCGTTCTGCACGAGGTTGAAGTAGCCGTTGAAGCCGTTGCGGGCCGCGTTGAGGATCGAGCGCGGGCTGACCATCAGCTGCCAGAGCGGCGGGTGCGGCCGCTGCACCGGCCGCGGCAGCAGCGAGATCTGGCGCAGGAGGCTGTCCTCGTCCATCGCCGTCGGGCTGTAGGAGAACTCGCCCTCGCTCGGCCCGAGGACGTCGGCGGCGACCGTGCCGTTCGGGTTCGCCTCGTAGTACGCCGAGGTCACCGGGTGACCCCACTTGATGTACTTCGGCGGCACGGAGAAGAAGTCGCCGTGGAACTCGAACGACTCGTTGGTCCACGCGGTCTTGATGAGCGCGTAGGCCTCGTCGAAGAAGGCCCGGTTGCGCTCCTGGTCGACCAGCGACGAGCCGTACGTGTACCCAAACAGCTCCGTCTCGCGCGACTGGTAGCCGCGCCCCATGCCGACCTCGACGCGCCCGCCGCTGATGACGTCGAGCAGCGCGATCTGCTCCGCGAGCCGGAGCGGGTGGTGCCAGGTGAGGATGTTCGCCGCCTGCCCGAGGCGGATGCGCTTCGTCAGCGCGGCGATCGCGGTCTCGCTCTGCAGCGGGTTGGGGCTGAGCTCGCTGCCTTCGAGGATGAAGTGGTGCTCGCTCATCCAGAAGTAGTCGAACCCGACCCGGTCCGCGAGCACCGCCTGCCGGATCTGCCCGTTGGTGACCCGCTGCGCCGACGCGTTGATCTCCTCGAGCGTCGCGTCCGGCACCGGGATGCCCATCTTCCCCGGCTTGAACTTCAGGTCGGAGCAGCCCGTGGTGAAGATCCCAAGCTCGATCATGTGCGGCCTCCTCAGGCCCGCCGGAGCAGGCGCGTGCGCTGGAACGAAACGGCGCGACCGTACAGACGGCGGGTGGGTGCTTTGGAGACCCACGGAGGCCAAAGCCCCCGGATGTCGGGGCGGTCTGGGGGTGGGTTCGATGCCCCTTTGGATGTCCCCGTCACATGGGGCTGCGGGGAGCCGCCGTCGACCGGTAGATGACGTAGGCCGCGAGGACGAGCAGCGCGATGCCGCCGACGAGCCTCGGCATCCCGGCCAGCACCAGCACTCCGGTCGCCACGGCAATCCCGACGACCACGATCAGCGAGCGAGGAGACGCACCCACCCGCCTCGGTCTGGCATGACCTGTCGCCGGCCCTCCTCGGCGACGGCGGTCGGAGATGCGCAACGACCCTACAGCCGCCCGCCGCGTGGCTCCAAGAGGGTCGACCCAGGCCTCGCGCTCCGGGCGGTCCGCCCTACGCCCCCTGCTGGATTCGAACCAGCGACCTGCGGATTAGAAGCGGCGGCCTCAACGGCGGATTTGCCGTGATTACTGGCGGGATCTTACAGGCTGGTCTGGTTGGGTGGGGTTGGTTTTGTGGGGTTGGGGACGAGGTGGGGACAAAGGGCTCGAGCGTCTGGTTGCCACGCCGTGACGTCAGTCTCCTTCCGATCCCTCTTCAAAGACGTCATCTGGCATGCCTTCTAAGCGCCAGCCGCTCCCAATGACCTTCCCCGCTTCCTCCACTGAGAGCCCGAGGTCACGGAGCAGGTTCGCGTAGAGCACGACAATCAGGCCTCGGACGAGTTCGACCATGCCCGCAGAGTCATTCACGACCCCAGTTGATCGCTTCCCCCAATGAATCAGCCAGTTGCGGGTGTGGATCAGTCGATCTAGAAACACGTCGGTATCCACGTACCACCAGTCACTGACTACTTCTAGGGCACGCCGCGTGAGCACTTCGAGTCGATCTCGCTGCGTCTGCGAATTTGCGTGCGAAAGCGCACGGCGATATACGGCACGCACTTCTGGATCGTCGATGGCGCCCTTGATCGCCTTCTCAGCTGACTTCTGTTGCTTACGCGTAAGCGGCCGTTCGTCGAGCAAAGCACGGTGGTAGCCCTCCGCGAAAGCCAACAGACCAAGAAGCCGGTCCTCGAGCAGAGACTCTGGGCGGTCGAGTGCCGAGAAAAAGATGTCCCAGACTGGGCCGATACGACCTCGCAGCGCATACCACCGCGCTACTAGCGCTGCGGGATCGTCATGGTCGACGAGATTCAGGGCGAGCGCATAGATCTCGCGCTCGTCGCGATCCTGCAATGCGGCCTGCCGGACGACCTTCACGGTTGCCATCCGACTATCCCCGATAGTTAGGTCGAGCGAGGTGGTGAAGCTTCGCCTCCGCGTGGCGAAGAGGACGAGGTCTCGCAGCACGCCGACGTATTCGCGCTCGATGGTCTCGAGATCAAGTTCGGGATCAAAGGTCCATCCGACCGAGGCTGACAGTGTGCTTCGTCGCTCCTCTCGAGATGTGCTGTGCGAACGGGTCGCCACGAATAGGAGCTTCGCGCCGTCGAGATCCACTGCAAGGGTGTCGCTCGAGAACTCATCATCCGAATCCGGCCAGAGAAGACCACGGTCCGCGACGGCACCGGTGAGAAACTCGCGCAGTCCGTGCAGTCTGGCGCCGGCCTTCCGGGCGACCACACCGCCCGGAGCCGTCACGTGGACGCCTCGAATAAACACCTCAGCCACGGCATCGACAACATCGCCGGCGCTAGGTCCGAGGCCTTCCGCCCGCCAGTGCGTCGGATACAGGCCAAGAAGCGTCACCGGTACGCCGCCGAGGGTTTCGCCGTGAAGGGCGTCGAGGAAGCCGGGGCCGCGAGGCCCGGCCGGAGTCCACTCGGTGAGGTTCGTATCTACGAGGTGTACTCGGACACCTCCGCGCAGGTCGTACTCGACGCGCCCGTAGCCTCGGTGGCGATCACCGGGCAGCCAGAATCGCCCCTCGAACTGCTCAAGCCCATCAGTTGCGTTTGGGGAGGTGCTCAGGACTGGCCTCGTTCCCTGGTCTCGTTGCAGCGTCCTGCTCCGTCACCGCCCAAGTCGTGCACCGGCCTTGAGCCGCTACCTATGGCCCGTGTCTCCGAGGAGCAGGAGACCGGCGCTATTGGGGTGTTCGAAGCGCTGAGCGTTTGAAGATGAAAGAGTAGCCAGGTGGCCACTCCCGCCGACGCCATTTCGGTCCTGGAGACGCTCCATCTTCTCGATCACGAGCACACCACGTTCGCGGAGGGCGTTGCTGAAGGTCGGTATGCATTCTGGCTTGGGTCCGGTGTCTCCCGCGGGGTTGTGCCGGGCCTCGATGGCGTGATGCAGAAAGTGCTCGAGCATCTCAAGGCGCGGATCGATGACGGCGATCCCGACGGCCGGTTCCACGATGCCTTCACGGAGGTGTTGAGAATCGCTCAACTCACGGAGGTCGAACAGCGCCGGCTTGACACGGACCAGCCCGTCTCGGACTGGGTGGACCGTAAACTCATCATCAAGCGCCTTGCTGAGCACTACGCCAAGGTTCTGAAGATCCGAGTCGCCGGGGAGGATCCCGACTATCTCCTGTGGGATGCGGCTGACGTTCGCGAGACGTACGGAGCACCACAGTCTCCGGACGCCGAACACTTCTGCCTCGCGATCCTCGGAATGGAAGGCGCGATGCGGGACATGGTCTCCGCGAACTGGGATGGTCTCGTCGAGGCTGCCTTCGAAGAGCTCGATGGCGGCGCAGCAACGTATCTGTCCGTAGCAGTCCACGGCGAGGATCTACGCGAACCAAGGCTTCGCGTGCGTCTGCTGAAGTTCCACGGGTGCGCGGTCCGTGCGAAGCGAGATCCTGCGACCTATCGCGGCACGCTGGTCGCTCGGTCACCGCAGATCACGAGCTGGGCCGTTGCGAGCTACGCAGCCGCGATGCGAAACGAGATCACAAACCTGGCAACGACAACACCCACCCTGATGGTTGGGCTGTCAGCCCAGGACACAGATATCCAAGCGATGTTCGCAAGTGCAACCGCCACTCTGCAGTGGACGTGGCCAGGGCCGCTGCCTGCGCTGGTCTTCGCCGAGGATCAGCTCGGAGACGACCAGTTGGACATCCTCGAAATCGCGTACGGCACAGACTTCGACAACCATCGGAACGAGATTGCGAATGAGGCCCTTGTCCGAGCGTTCGCGAAGCCGCTGCTAGTAGCGCTTGTGTTGGACGTCCTTGCCCGAAAAGCACGAACCCTGATCGCGAAGGTAGACGCACCACACCTCGCGGAGGGGGACCTCGGCCTACTGGCCGACGGGATCGGCGAGCTGCGCGATCTGTCGGGAGGAGCTGCGGGCGCTGGGAGCGCAGACTTCGTCCGAGGATTCATCGAGAAGGTCGGCCGGTTCGCCTCGCTGTTCCAGCACGGCACCGAGCCGGGGGCACCACGGACCTATCGTCCCCTGACGATGGGGCCAGTCAGCCAGCTGGCTGTGGATCCTTCCCTGCCGACGAATGGCGTCCGAGAAATGGCGGCTGCGCTCGGCCTCCTCGGCTGTGGCGTGCGGGCGAACGGCTGGCGCGTTGCACAGGATGCGACCGCCACAGGGGCACACGGCGCTCTGCGGATATCGGGACGACGGGAGCGCGCAGTGTTCTTCGCGGCGACAAACGCCGCCGCAATCGAGCTGCGCCGCAACGGGACGGTGCCGGCAACCGATCGCAGCGCAATCGTCGTCCACAGCGACGATCCGGGTGAAGCTCAACGGCGCTCGCCGAGCGGACCGCCTGGCCGTACCGGCGTCACGAACGTTCTCGATGTCCGAATGCGAGAAATGCTTCGAGAGGCGACGAGCTTTCGAGATCTCGAGCGGCGGTTTCGTTTGGCGACAGGATTGACATGAGCCCGAGTGCTCCCATCGCGCGTGCCCAAGAGCTACTTGCTGAGGCGGGGCTCCGTCCACTGAGCCCTCCCGTGACAATCGCGGGCATTCCGTTCGAGTTCTCGGCAATCCTGACTGCCGATCGCTCACTAGACCTGGTGGTGCTCGTCGACACCATCGACGACGGTCCCGAGGAAGACGCACGTCGAGAGATCGACGGTCTGGCACGCGCGTTAGATGTCGCTCGTTCTCGCCGGCCGTTGACCGTCGCCCTGATCGGCCCACGATGGAGCGAGCTGACGGAACGCGCGATAGCCCGGGTCGCCCGCGTGCTGGTCTGTGACGTCGTCGTTGACGACGATGCGCGGGACGCGCTGCGACGTGCCCTTGCCGTCCTATTACCCCTCACTGTCGATACGGCGCCAGGGGAACCAACCCAGTCCTGGGCGAATGTGCGATCTCGCCTCGGCGAAACGACAGGCGGGCAGGAGTTCGCTGCGCTGCTGGCTGCCGCACCCCGTGGCGCTGCCGGCGTTCAGGAAGCGCTGATTCAGTTCTTGTCCGCACCTTTGGAGCACGACCCTCGTGATTGACCTGACCCTGGAGTCGCTCACGGTGCAGGACTTCCGCAGCATCCGTGGACGAGTGTCAGTCCCGCTGGGGGCCTCAGTAACCCTCATCCATGGGCCCAACGGGGCGGGCAAGTCGAGCTTAGTCTCGGCGCTCGCCTTAGCCCTGGGTGGGTCCGCGGTTCAGGGTCTCGCCCCGCCTAAGCATCTCGTCCATCACGGCGCTGATTTCGCGAGCGTTGAGTTAGGGACGTCTGCTGGCCCGCACAGCTTGCGGATCGTCCCCTCCGATCCAGATTTCCCAGTCGGGGTGCTTGATCCCAAGACCTCAGCGTTCTTCGCCGAGCGTTGCTATCTCGAGCAGGCCACCCTTAGTCGACTGCTTGAGCTGTACCAGCAGAAGAGCAACGACGAGGCCGATTCTGCGCTCACGCGGTTCGTCAAAGAGCTACTGCGACTAGACGAAGTCGATGCGCTCATCGACGGACTGCACATCGCTGGACACGTCACAAGGGTTCGGAACAGTTCACCGGCGTTTGCTCGAGCCACCGAAGAGGTCGAGGAGTACAAGGCGCGAGCTGCACAGCTTGAGGAACAGAGGCTTGAGCTCAAGCGAGCGATCGAAAGACTTCGCGACGAACTAAGCCCGGGACTCCTTGAACTCGACGTTCAGGAGATGCCGGCGGATGTCCGACCGAGCGACGGAGATTCGATCCAGCAGCGGCTGGATGACGATCTGGAGCGAGTGACCATCGATCGCGCTATCGCGTTGAATCGCCGGGTTGGTGACCTCGAGCGACGAGCCACCGAACTCGACCAGGTCGCCAGGACGCGAACGAGTGCCGATGCCGAGGCAGCCGAGGCAACGGCAAGACAGCATCACGACCGCTGGCGTGCTGCCCACGGCAACGCGCTTGATGGCGTTCTGACGGAACTGAGGAAGGACTTCCCGCATCTTCCCTCGGTCGACTCCACGCTCCCGAGCGAGGCGTACGACGCAGCGGTCGAAAGCGTGGACGCCGAAATCGCACGGCTTGATGCCCTCACCGCTGCAGAGGCAGAGGCCGCTAGCCGGCTTGCCGACGCAGAGAGCGAAGTCTCACGTGCGCGTCAGCGTTTGGGCGCACTCGACCGCGAGCTTCCAGGCGCGGCGGCGGTGAGCGAGCTGGGCAGCATTGCGGCGGCCCTCGCAGATCTCGCCCCACACATCACGGACGACCAGTGCCCGGTGTGTGGACGCGACTTCTCCGAGGTATCCGGGCGCCCGCTCACAGCGCACCTGACAGAGGAAATATCGCGCCTCGGTGCGCAGGCAAACCGGCTGCAAGCAGTAGCGAAAGCGCGCCTGGAGACAACGACTGACCTCCAGCGAAGTGAGGCCACCGTCGCCCTTCTCTCGTCGCGGCGCCTGTCGGCCGAACGCCTGAACAGCGAGATAGCTCGACGGGACGGTTTTGTTCGTCTGCGCGATGTACTCCTGCCTCACGCCACCGGGGCGGCAACAGGCGGGGCCATCATGCGGCGCCTCGTAGAAGCCCAGTCAGCACTCGCACGTGCTCACAGTCTCGACCGCGCGAGCGTGGATCTGCGTGCGGAGATCGATCGGGTAGCAGCCGAGGTTCCAGGGACGGACGACGTCGCTGATGAGGCGCCAGCCGAAGTCCTCGCACGCATCCGACGGTCGCTTTCCACCATGGAAGAAGCGGCACGGGAGCGACGCGCGCTCCGCTGGCACAGCGCGGAGCTTCGCCGCCAGTTAGTCAGGTCCGTTCGGGAGCTCGATGTAGTAGATGCAGACCTTGCACGGGTCGCCAAGGATCTGAAGCTGCGCCGCGGAGCACTCGCGGAGGCCACCAGACGGATGATGCGGGCACGTGCCCTCTTGCGCGACGTGAAGTCTGTTCGCAAGTCGATCGTCAACGGGGTTTTCAACTCTGCACTAAACGATGTCTGGGCTGATCTCTTCGTACGGCTTGCGCCCGACGAGCCATACGTGCCTACGTTCTGCGAACCGGGCGACGCCGGGCCTGTGACCGCCAGGCTCGAGACGCGTCGGAGCGATGGCTCAAGAGGTGGCTCACCTCGCGACATGCTTAGCGCAGGCAACCTCAACACGGCGGCATTGACATTGTTCTTGGCCCTTCACCTCTCGGTCACGCCCCGCGTGCCGTGGCTCCTGCTCGACGATCCCGTTCAGTCGATGGACGAAATTCATGTCTCACAGTTCGCAGCACTGCTCCGAATGCTGACGCAGCAACATCAGCGCCGTTTAGTCATTGCCGTTCATGAGCGAGCCCTGTTCGAATACCTCGCGCTTGAACTGAGCCCCGCCACCTCTGACGCGAGCCTCGTCACGATCGAACTGCGACGTGAACGGAACGATCAGTCGTCAGTTGACGTCGACTGGCGAGAGTTCACGCCGGATTCTGCACTGGACGTGGCCTGAGGACTTGCCCGTCCGGCAATGCGTCCGGCAGCCGGACGCTTCCGAGCCCGCGAATGTGCTGCAAACGCTGGTGCTGGGACGCCTGGTCTGGGCCTGACCACCCGCCCCCACCATGTGACTCCTTCGTCGTGATGGTGAGTGCGGGTGGTCAGCCCCATCCCAGGAAGCAGGTGGAGGGACAGCAGCGGGCGGGCTCGGAAGCGTCCGGGAGAGACATGGGGCGGTGGATGAACAGGGTGTGGCGTAGGGAGCACGGAGAACCGGCAGGGAGCGCGACGGTTCTGCGGAAAGTCTCGACGAAGACGCCGTGGGGCGGGGCGTGGGCCATGTGGAGAGACGAGACGGGGGTGGGCGTTCTCTGGGTGGCCGGGTTGGGTTCGTAGCTTCGCTTCGCGGGTCCGGTCAAGGGGCCCGCTTCGCGGCGGCCTGCGGCCGGTCCTGACGGACTCCCTGTTGACCGGCCCGCTGCGCTGCGCTGAACAGGCCGGCTATGTGGGGGCAAGCCCCCACACCCCCCAAGCACGGCCAAACGTCGACGCGGCATCAGCCGTAGGTGATGGCGTCGGCCGCGCGATCTGGCAGCCCCCGGATCTCGATCCAGTACTCCCGCCGCACGTCCTCGTCGATCTCAATGGGGAAGCTGCCCGGACGATTTCCGCGACGATCGTTGCCATCTTTGCGTGGCCCAGCGAAGAGCCAGTTCGTATCACCACTTCCGATCTCGTAGTACTGAGCTCGCCCAAGCCGCTCGAACGAACGGCCGTCGTAGTAGATCGTCTTGCCGGTCTTGGAGAAAGCGACCCTTGCGATCCTCGCGGACACCAGCCGACCATCCGGCCGTCGGTACTCGATGTACATGATGCGGCTGTGCATCCCAGCGCGAGCAAACCACATCCGGCGGACCATGGGGCGCGGCAACCGCCGAGTCTCAGGGCCGCCGCGACATCGCCGGCCTCAGTCGTCGGTGGGTGTGTCTTCGGCGAACTGGCGGTACATGTCGGCCACGTCTGCGAAGTGGCGAGAGACGGCGGTCATGGCGATCGAGAGGCGCTCGTCGATCTCGCGGGTCGTCGCGGTGGTGGCGGGCGGCATGGTGCTGTAGCCGTCGGGGCAGAGCATCGCCGCGGAGTACCGGAGCGCGAAGACGATCACGGTCTGGAACTTCGAGGCCGTGTTCTCAGCGATGCGATACATCGCGTCGAGATCCGGACGTCCGGGAACGCCAGCCGGATTAGGGTTGTGCAGCACGAGAGATGTTCCTTTCGTGTCACGCCCCCGGCCGTATCAGCGGCGCGGGGGCACTTTGATTAACGGGCCACTAGGCGTGCGCTGTTCGGGCTCGCCCCCTTAGCCGGAGGATGCGGGGCAGCCCGAACAACCACGCCTACGGACGCATGGCTACGCAATCCGACCAGCCCCAACTCCTCGACCGAGACGAGACGCTGATGACCGCCGAGGAGGTTGCGCGGCTCCTCAACGTTCCGCGCTCGTCCGTCTACGAATACGCGCGCCGCCAGACCAACCCGCTCCCCTCGATCGCGATCGGCCGACACATCCGCTTCATCCACACCGACATCGAGACCTGGCTCACCGAGCTACGGCGCGGCCGCTGGGCGGGTCCCATTCCGTAAGCGGAGTTGGCATCGCCGGCCGGATACCGATTCGTCGTTTCACTTGGCATCGACCGCTCATGCCAAGTCCGAGGGCGCGGAGATCCTCAGACAGGGCGCTCGGTCCCACGCCACGCGCGCCAGCGCACGGCGATCCAGTGCGCCAGGCTCCGGCGACCACCACGGCCGTAGTGACCCTGCAGCTCGCCCTGCATCGGACTCGGGCGGATGGTCGTCGGCAGGGGACGCTGCGTGTCTCGGGAAGTCGTGGCCATGGTGCTCGATTCTAGGTCTGCTGAATGATCGCGACAACCCATGCAGCGACCTCGAAGATCAACATCGTGAGGCCGATTCGGAAGAACTTGGTCAGACGTCGAAGTTGGTCAGCGTTGGTCATGTAGCTCCGCGCTCGATGCACGGCGAGGTCGCGGTGGATTCGGGAGACGGGGACCGCGTCGGGCTCGATGTACTCAGAGACGATGTCCCGAGTGCTGGCACTGAACGTCCAGTCCTCGCGAGGCCAGAGGATCGACAACACGCAGCCGCCGGTCCCGACGAACATCGCAACCGCCAGCCAGGCCCAGAGGCCGAGTCCATCATCAACGAAACGGCCGCCGAAGAACGATGTCGCGACCGCGGCGGAAGCGATCAGGACGCCCGCGCGCGACCGTAGCTCGTTGACGGACCGCTCCTGGGCGTCGAGCGCCCGGCCGGCTTCCTCGTAGGCGAGTTCGTATGCCGCGTCAGTGTCCATCGTCGTGCTCCCTCGCTGACGATGCCTCGACGCTGGCAAGGACGGGCTCGGCGTGCGAGAGCGCGAACGCCTCCGCCACCAGCTTTGCGTCCTCCGCGCGTGGCGCGTAATGGAGGTAGCCCATCGTGGTCTGGATGTCGGCGTGGCCCATCCACTCCTTCACGCGGACGATGTCGGCCTTGGCGATCATGCGGGTGCCGAAGGTGTGGCGCAGGTCGTGGAAGCGCAGCGGCTTGAGGCCGGCCGCGGCGAGCGCGGCCTTGTAGCGGCGGCGCAGCGCGGAGTCGTCGAGGAATGAGCCGAGCTCGCCCGGGAACACGAGGTCCTCCTCCCCGGTCCATCGCTCGCGGCGACTGAGCCGCGCGAGCGCGGTGGCGACGTCGGGCGCCAGCGGGACGGCGCGGACCTTGCCGCTCTTGGGCGTGGTCAGCCAGCGCATGCTGTAGCTCGCGCGCACCCGCACGAGCGACCGCGCGAAGTCGACGTCGCGCCAGCAGCGCGCGCGCAGCTCGCCCAGGCGCAGGCCGGTGAACGCAGCGGTCAGGTACAAGGCGGCGTCCTGCTCGCTCGCGGCGGCGCGGACGAGCGCCCAGACCTCCTCGGGCTCGAGGACCTCCATGTCGATCTTCTTGACCTCGCGCAGCCGCTCGACGCGCTAACCGGGTTCGTCGGCAGGCCATACACCCGACACGCCCGGAGGAAGATGCCGTTGAGCATCGTGAGGATCTTGTTCGTGGTCCGGGCGTTGCCGTTGAGGCCCGAGCGCCAGACCTCGATCGAGCGCGGCGTGACCGCCTCGATCGGGACGCCCGCGAAGAACGGGAGGACCCGGTTGCGGACGGTCTGCCGGTAGTCGCGCAGCGTGGTCGGCTTGATCGCGCGGTCCTCCTCCACGTACCGAAGCCACTCAGCCTCCGCCTCCTCGAACAGCACCCCGGTCCGGACGACGAGGCCGGCGCGCGCGTCGGTCAGCAGCTTGTGCAGCCACGCCTCGGCGCCGCGCTTGGTGAAGGAGCCGTCGGTGGGCCGGCCGCGCTGCGTCCACGCGGGGCCGATCCGCTTCTGGACCTGCACGCCGTCGGCCAGCCGGTACTTCGCGTACCAGACCGGTCCGCGCTTGCCCTCGCGCCTGAACACGTGCCCGGAGACCTGCTCGAACTGGAACACCGACCCGCTCCTCGGGACAAAGTTGGGACAAAAGTCCGTCCCGAGGAGGGCGCGGCGAAATCCCAGGTCCAGTGTTTCCGGGCGATCCGGTACGCGCCTTGAAGGATGGCTTTCCAACCCGCAGCTGGAAGCCCAGCTAGCGCGATTGGCCAGCCGGTAGGACCTATCCAGTATCTCCTGGGCTTCGCGTTTCGGTCAAGCCCCGGCGTCTACAGGACCGGGCTGTCCCGTCATGTGGACGTACGGGAGAAGGTTCAAAGCGCAGCCGGGTAGAAGTGCTGCGGGAGGCACTTGGCGGGAAGACATGCTCTGAGGCGAGGCACGCTCTATTGCGGGTTGGCGCTCGGCCTGAGGCGAATGTGATCTTTGGTGCGGAGCGATTTGCCGGTCCCAAGCTCGATGGTCATCCGCGCGTTCCGCGTCTGGCCGTCTAGGTCAACAATCCCCTGAAGGGGCGCGAGTGCAAGGTGCCAGCTCTGCTTCGATCCTGCTTCAAGCCGGTGGGGCAAGGTCGGGTTCTCAGGGTCTCCCGGATGCGCAAAGCCCCAGCCATCCTCAGCGTCAAGGCTGACGCTCTTCCACGGACACCGCCATGCGGCCGACGTTTCGCACCTCGATGATGAGGACGTCGTCGGTAAAACCTTGCTGCCGCAATACCTCAAGGTCGCTCTGCTTCGGCGAGAGCTGGCCCTGCACTCTGATGAGCCTGCCCGAACTGTCCCTCTTAAGGGCGCCCCGGCGTAGCTTCACGCGCACTCGACTGCCCGATAGGACGAAGCTCGCCGCCTGCCATGCGAGCGAGGCACACGCGAAGACAACGCCGACTATCGCCACGATCAATGTGACGATGTCGAGGGTCGATGGCGAAGAGTCGAGCATGGTCCAATTGTGAATTCGTCACCCTCCTTCAGACAGCTGCTCGCGACTGGTTTGGGCGCTGTCGCCCGAGATCAAGCCGCGATCGTCGAGCTGCCCGAGACGTTCAAGCGGACCGCGCAACGAGCCGCTGATCCGCCGTCGCAAAAGCTCAGCCTCTCCGGTGCGCAGCTCATATTCCTGCTCAAGCCGACCGAGGCGCTCGAGCACGTCGAGACCCAAAAGCGCGTTCTCAAGTGCAAGCCGATCGGCCTCTGCGACTGATCGATAGTCGTGATCTTTTCTGCGCTCATGCCGGTCATTGAGGTACTTGCGTGTGACCTCCAGCGGATTTAGAGCACCGAGGAATTCCCAGAATCCTGGGGATCTGAGGACGACCCGGGAGACCACCAATGGAAGCTCAGGTTCGAACGGCGTGTCGGTCGACGAAGCGGCGCCTGAGGCGGCGTTCACCCACGGCAGCATGAGTTCCGGTGGACCCCAGCGTCTGCTCCACCGCTCCAACCGTCGTATTGCGACCAAGCGTTCGGCGACGAGCCACTCGGCGCGAGCACAAGCAGCGTAGGCGTCCTCCATGCAGGTCAACAGCGTGCGTATGTCGCGGCTGGTCACTTCCCCGCAGCCGCGAATCATGAGATAGCCCGCAACTCGCTGGCCTTGGAGTGGATCGCGGTCATCAGTCATTGCGCGCCACGCTAACCGACTCGACCACTCCGAGAAAGCTACGCACGGCGCGCGCGCCGTCAGGCGTGGTCGAAGGGGTCAACCCGGCGGTACGCCCACCAACACCCGAGCGGCGAGCTGGCAGCAAAGCTGACACCGGTCCAGAGATCAACCGCTCCGACGGCCCAGGCTCCGATCCCTAGCACTGCCAACCCTGCGGCGACTGCAGCAGCGATCGCCGCCAACGCACGCCACCGCTGGACATCGCGCTCGACCTGCGCTCCGATGGCCTGCGTACCGGAAGCGGCAGGCCCGAAAATGTCCCCTGCTTGGATAGCGTTCTGGACCGACGCGTAGAGGTCGTACACGTCGTCGGCAGCTTCGGTAACTGCGTTCGTGATGCGTCGCCGACGCTTCTCGTCGCGGACAAGCTCCTCGGCACCGGCGCCGAGCCTCGGCAGGCTGCCGATTGCGATCGACGTGACGCGCCCGAGGATCTCGTCACGTTCTCGCCTGCCCGGTGGCTCGATCAGCTTGATCTGTGCGCTGATACGGATGGCGCTATACAGCTGGACCTCAGTCGGCGTTGGAAGCGGCAGCCACTGATATATGAGCTTCGCGGCGGCGAGGCTTAGCTCGTCGCGCAACTGCTCCTCGTTATCTACGGTGGACATAGTTGTCCGCATTGGCGACCGTGTCGAGCAGCTTCTCGGCGAGGCGTGTCAGGGGCGGCCTGACCTGAAGCGGGTGGCCCGTGCGCCGCTGACGCGCGATCAGGAGATCCCGGTCGCGACGGAAGCGGTACAGCGTCACGACCGGCTCGAGGATCAGCAAGGCGCACCAGACGAGAAGGTGGTACGGCGAAGTAACCGAGAGATGATGGATCCCGAGCACGTCCGCCTTGCCACGAATCACCAGCAGTAGCGTCGCGAGCGGCACGCATACGCAGGTGGCTGCGATCGTCGCAACGATCGCAGCCCAAGACGCCTCGACATAGCCATACCGCGACTCGTGCTGTGCAACCACCAACGTCGACAACGACCCCCAACACCAGAAACCGGCCACCCCGCACATCCCAGTCGCAATCGAGACGGAGGTCTCGGCGATCCACCTCACAGACCAGACCTCCCGATGCGCTCTACAACAACCTTGGTCCGTCCGTATTCAGCCGCCGTACGCCGGTAGCGGTGTCCCCGTCCACCCGCGGCGATGAGAACTCAAGGCCATCGGCCACTCCGCTAGCCAGAATGAGATCAAGATCTCCAACCGGGACCTCGTCCTCGGAGGACGAACCAAGCTCGACCCAGAGGGATCGGGAGCCACCAGGCGATAGCTGGAAGTCCCCAGTGTTGAGCAGCTCAGACCCCGGCTCGCCGTCCTCGTCTCCCACGGTGACTGCGATCCGTTCACATAACCCAGACCAGTCGCTCGGGGTCTCGCAGTCTGTTCCAGCCACGAGGAATTTCACCTGGCTCAGCCAGCCGGGGACGGCATCACGATCTGGAGTGTCGTTCGTGACCTCGACCTTGGCCTGAATGTAGACCTCCCCCGGTGGGGCCTGGACCCCAGCTGCTTCGACGGCTGTCCGAGACTCGGCCAGCCGCATTGTGTAGCGGTAGCCGCCACTGTCGGTGAACTTCACCGGTGGCGCCGGCGTCAGCAGCTGCTCGCGCATGTCGTCCGCAGATGCTTTTACGGACGGTGCATCGCTCTGCGGAGTCGTCTCGGGCGCGAGGACAGCCTCGGTCATAGGCGGCGGGTCCGGCACCGTAATCGTGACCGAACCGCAGCCGCCGCCGAACCCGGCGACCAGCGCCGGGAGCGTGAAGCGAAAGCACGAAACGGATCGCATCACCTGGCACTGCTCTCGCAGCCTCACGGCACAGACCCACTGATCAGCGCGAACCTGGGAAGGCGCTTCGGAGTTCGGAAGCGCCAAGACCCGGGTGGCGCGCGCCACTATTCCAACCCAGAGCGTTATCTAGAGTTACAGCCAGCCGTTCAGCGTGCCAGGTGCGCATTTAGACACAAGCCTGCCCGATCCAGTCTTATCGGTCAACCCAAGCGGACGACAACCAATCCAAAAAATCCCTTCAAGGGCGGCGGCGACCTGATAGTTCCGGGTCCCGAGACTGCCTCCCTGTGGGACGCCGGTTGCATCTCGCGGGCGTGGCTGGAGAAATCTTACCCTCAGGCACGGCTAGCCGATCAAGAGCGCTCGGCCACGCCTTGACCGCGCAGTCGTCTCAGCGGTTGGGTCGGATCCGCTGCGGGAGCAACGCCCGCATACCGAGCCACCGAGACAGGACAAGGCCCATGCCGGTCACCGTCAACGACGCCCAGCGTCAGGCGCTCTACAACCTCATCGTCGTCGACCTCGCCCGACTCAGTGACTTCCCGATGGTTCTGAGCCGCGACGCCCTGACCGCCCAACGCTTTCGGCGGGAGTTCGAGGCCGACGCACGACTCCTCGACGATCTCGGCTGGGAGCAAGGCGACGAGCGCGGCAGCTACGAGATCCGCATGACAGCCGATGACCTACGACAGCTCCTGGAGCGACTGCATCAGCAAGCCAGCGGCGACCTCGCCGAGCTGGTAGCCGACTCCTCACAGGCCTCTCTCGAAGAGGCAGCGGCAGCGGTCCTGGCCGCGGGACAGATGCTCGAGCGAGCGCGGCGAGAGGCCGACGTCGACAACGAGCGCTAGCTCGAGGCCGCCCTGCGTTCGGCGAGTTGGGTGAGCTCGGCGGCATCGCGAGCGATCCGGTGCCAGTCGGGTGCCGGGTGGGTGAGGGCGTCGACGAGCGCTTCGGCAAGGTCGGACAGGCGGGTAAACCAGTCCGGGTCATCGGCGGCTGTGTCGGTGATCGGCATGGCCGCTCCCCAGCCAAACCGGGAAGCGTGCTTGCGCGTCAAGGTGTGGCAACTGGTCAATGCCGCACTGGAGTGGACCCCGTCTGATGGACAGTTGAGGGCTTGCGGTCCGAGGCCGGCGAAAGGATCGCCACCGACATGCCGAGGACCCGTCCGCAGTATCCCGAGCAGTTCCGTCGAGAAGCCGTCGAGTTGATGCGCCAAGGCCGGTCGCCGGGAGAGTTGGCCCGCAGCCTTGGCTGCTCGCCCCAGACGTTGCGCAACTGGCGCAAGCAGGATCAGCTTGACCGTCACGAGCGCGATGACGGCCTGACCAGCACTGAGCGCGAGGAGCTCGCGCGGCTGCGGCGTGAAAACACCAGGTTGCGTCAGGAGCGTGATCTGCTCAAGCGAGCCGCGGCCTTCTTCGCGACGGAGTCCGGGACCCGGTGAGTTGCTACCGGATCGTCCTGGCGGAGAAGGCCCGCACCCCGGTCTCCGTTGCTTGCGAGCTACTCGGCGTGTCGCGCTCGGGCTACTACGAGTGGGCTGGCCGAGCGCCATCGGATCGCGACCTGTCCGACGCGTGGCTCATCGAGCGCGTCAAGGTCATCCACGCCTCCAATCGCGGCGTCTATGGCTCGCGCAGAGTGACCGCCGAGTTGCGTCTCGGCGACGGCATCGTGGTCTCGCGAAAGCGAGTGCGGCGGCTGATGCGAAAGGCCGGCCTGTCCGGGCTGACCAAGGTCAAGCGCGGCCACACGACAATCGGCGTGCCCGGGGTCCGCGTCGCCGACGATCTCGTCGAACGCGACTTTCGCCCGGCGGCCCCGAACGTGCTCTGGGTCGCCGACATCACCTACCTGCGCACCTGGGAGGGCTGGGTCTACTTGGCCGCCGTCCAGGACGCCTACTCGCGTCGGATCGTCGGCTGGAGCATGGCTGAGCACATGCGCGCAGAGATCGTCGTCGACGCGCTGCAGATGGCGATCGCGCGCCGCCGGCCCGAGCCCGGGCTCATCCATCACTCCGACATGGGCTCGCAATACGTCGCTCTGGGCTTCGGCCAGAAAGCCCGCGACGCCGGCATCGCCGTCTCGATGGGCTCCAAAGGCGACTGCTTCGACAACGCCGTCGCCGAGAGCTTCTTCGCGACGCTCAAGAAAGAGCTCGTCCACCGCCGCTCCTGGCCGACCCGCCGCGAGCTCATCAGCGAGGTCTTCGAGTTCGTCGAAGGCTTCTACAACACCACCCGCAGACACTCCATCCTGGGCTACCTCTCACCCGCCCAGTTCGAGAAGATCAATATCTCAATCAACAACCAGAAAACCGGCTAGGCCCGCAAGCCCCGAACTGTCCACACGACAGGACCCACTCCATTCGACCAGGAAGCCGCCAGCGCCACAGCCCTACTCGACGTCGCCATGGGCACCTACGACCGGCTCGAAGACATCGCAATCAGCGCCCTCAGCTTCTTGCGAAACGCCGCAACGAGCTACCGCGATGCAGACCCGCTACATCGGCGGCTGATGAACCAGGCGATCTTCGACAAGATCCTCGTAGACGAAGACGGCGTCCACAGCTCGACCCTCACACAGCCTTTCTCCGACCTGTGCTCCGAAGAGTTCGTCACCGCGCTCCAGAACGCCACCGCCGAAGTCCGTAGCCCGAAAACAGCCAACCGCCGGAGACTTTCGTCTACCGGCGGTTGGAATGAGACCATCATGGTGCCCCCTGCTGGATTCGAACCAGCGACCTGCGGATTAGAAGTCCGCTGCTCTATCCAGCTGAGCTAAGGGGGCTCTGAGGGAGAGCATTGTCACATCCCGCGCAGCAGACGGCGAGCGACGCCTTCGACGGTGCGGGTTCCGTAGGCGTGGGTGGGGTCGCCGTCGGTGAGGATCGTGAGGGTCACGTGGCGGTTGCCGCGCTCGAGGAGCGCGCCCTGGTTGACCATCCGGCCGCCGTGGCTGCCGGCGCGCCAGCCGTCCTTGAACATCAGCTTCCAGCCGGCCGGCCTGACCCTGCCGACGCCCCAGCGCTGACGCGCGACGATCGTGCGCAGCAACGTGCGGGCGTACGCGCGGTGACGCGGCGGGGTCAGCGTGGTGATGCGGCGCATGAAGCGCGCGTAGCCGAGCGGGGTGATCGTCGAGCTCCCCCACGGGCTCTCGAGGTGGAAAGACCGCAGGCCCGCGTCCCGGCGCGCGAAGGCCTCGATCTTCCGCGGCCCGAGCGTCACGACGAAGTGGTTCGCCGGCTCGTCCTCCGACGCCCGGATCATCGGCGAGAGGAGCTTGCGCTCGTCGAGCCGCAGCGGCCGCCCACGGACGCTCGGTTGGCGCAGGTACGTGGTCATCAGCACCGGCTTGAGCAGGCTCGCGCTGAACCAGTGCCTCCGCATCCCCGACCCGCGCTCGCGGCCGTGATCGTCGATCACCGCGAACGCGACGGTCCCCTGCCGCTTCGCCGCCCACGCCTTCGCGGTGGCGACGTTGGCGGCCCAGTCGGGAGCGGCGTGCGCCGGCGAAGCTGCACCGAACCCGACGCAGATCGCAACGACTCCCAGGAGCTTCACGCGCACAGGCTCGATCTTCGCGCGTTGCCATCCGCCCCGCGCCAGAACCTCGGCCCCGCCCATGGCACACCACCCCTTCCTCCGCGAGCAGGCGATCGCGCTCCGCACCGAGAGCCACCTGTCGATCGACGAGATCGCGGCGCGCCTGGCGCTGCCGCGGACGACGATCTACTCCTGGGTGCGCACGATCCCGCTCGGGCGCCGGAGCCGGGCGAACCCGCGGGGCGGCGCGTGGGCGCAGCGGGCGAAGGCCCGGCAGCTCAGGGAGGAGGCGTACGCGGTGGGCGTCGCCGAGTTCGCGGAGCTCTGCGCCGACCCCACCTTCCGCGACTTCGTGTGCATGTACATCGGGGAGGGCTACAAGCGTTCGCGCAACAGCGTCGCCATCGCGAACTCCGACCCGGCGGTGATCAGGCTCGGGAACCACTGGATCCGTCGGTTCGCACGCAACAAGATGAACTACCGGGTGCAACACCATGCCGATCAATCCGTCGAGTGGCTGCGTGAGTTCTGGTCCGCGGAACTGGGAGTGGCTCCGGAGGACGTCAGGTTCACGCTGAAGTCCAACAGCGGTCAGATGCGAACTCGGAAGTGGCGTTGCCAGTACGGAGTGATGTCCGTCGCGTCCTGGGACACGAACCTGCGATCTCGTCTTCAGGGGTGGATCGATTGCCTTGTACGAACTTGGCCGTAAACTCGCTGGTCTCGGGGCGTAGCGAAGCCTGGTAACGCGCGGCCTTTGGGTGGCCGAGATCCCCGGTTCAAATCCGGGCGCCCCGATCGCAGGTTCGAAAACGCGCGCCGCTCCCCAGCGCTCTCAGAACAGGTCCACGAGCTCCCGTGAGAGGACGAAGCCGTGGTGCGTGCTCGTGTTCGTGCACCGCATCCCGCTCGTGAGGCTCTTGCACAGCAGCTTCCCGGAGCGCAGCGTCTTGCCGTACGCGAGCGGGCGGCCGTTGCCGAGCGCGGTGTCGCCGGCGCAGATGTAGCGGGCACGGCCGGTCTTGCCGAGCGTGACGCCCTGGCCGTAGTCGAGCTCGCACGACTTCGGGCGCTTGGGCGTCGGCCAGTCCTTCGCGCGGATGTCGCAGCGGACGGTCCCGGAGTCCACGTAGCAGCCGATGTTGCCGCTCGGCGACGTGAACGCGGTGAAGGCGCTCGCTGAGGCGGTCGGGATCAGCAGGACCGCAGCGACCGCGAGCAGCGTCTTCATGCCGCGAAGCTACCGGTCGCGCCCGGTCGCGCTCAAGCCGGAGCCGGGCAGGGCATGATGGGAGGACGCCCATGCGCACCCGCCTCCCGATCGCCCCCGCCCTCGCCGCCGCCGCCCTGCTCGCCGGGAGCACCACCGCCGCGACCGCGGCCACCTCCTGCGCGAACGCCGACCTCCTCCCCACGACCGCCAACCTCGCCAAGGTCCGCACCGCCACGTTCTGCCTGCTCAACGCCGAGCGCACCCGGCGCGGCCTCCCCAAGCTCGCCCGCAACGCGAAGCTCGAGGCCGCCGGCAACGACTTCGCGCGCGAGATGGTCAAGCGGAAGTTCTTCGACCACGTCTCCCCCAGCGGCTCGGACCCGACCAAGCGCATCAAGGCGACCGGCTACGTCGACGGCACCCGGAGCTGGTCGATCGGCGAGAACATCGCCTGGGGCAACGGCCCCCTCGCGACGGCGCGCCAGACCGTCAAGGGCTGGATGCACTCCCCCGGGCACAAGGCGAACATCCTCAGCCGGGACTTCAAGGAGATCGGCATCGGCATCGCGGCCGGCGCACCGCGGCGGGGAACCGCTCGCGCCGCCACCTACTGCACCGACTTCGGCAAGCGGATCAAGGCCTAGTAGCCTCGGGCGCCCTCTTATGGCGGACGTCCAACCTCTTCGCGCACTCCACTACGACCAGGCCGTCGCCGGCCCGATCCAGGGCCTCGTCGCGCCGCCCTACGACGTGATCGACCCGGCGCAGCGCGAGGAGCTCGCGGGCCGGTCGCCCTACAACGTCGTCCGCGTCGACCTGCCGGTCGGCGACGATCCCTACGGCAGCGCCGCCGCCTCGTTCGCGAGCTGGCAGGCCGCCGGCGCGGTCGTGCAGGACGCCGAGCCGGCGATCTGGGCGCTGACCCAGGACTACGTCGGCCCCGACGGCCAGGCCAAGACCCGCCGCGGGTTCTTCGCGCGCGTCCGCGTGGAGGACTACGGCCCCGGCCGGATCCGCCCGCACGAGCGCACGCACCCCGGCCCGAAGGAGGACCGCCTCAACCTGACGCGGGCCACGCGCGCCAACCTCTCGCCGATCTTCTCGCTCTACTCCGACCCGCAGGGCGCCGCCTGGGCCGCGCTCCAGCCGTTCACGGACGCGGAGCCGTGGGGCGAGGCGACCGACGCCGACGGCACCCACAACCGGATGTGGCGGATCGCCGACCCGGACGCGATCGCCGCCGTCCAGGCCGCGACGGCCGACGCCGAGCTGCTGATCGCCGACGGCCACCACCGCTACGAGACCGCCCGCGTGTACGCCGACGAGGTCGGCGGCGAGGGCGAGCACCGCTACGTCCTGATGAACCTCGTCGCGATGCAGGACGAGGGCCTCACGGTCTTCCCGACCCACCGGCTCGTCTCCGGCACGACCTCGGAGACGCAGGAGGCGCTGGCGAACGCGCTCCGCGCGCAGTTCGAGCTCGAGGAGATCACGCTCGACGAGCTCCCGCCCGCCGCCGGCGACGGCCCGCTCACGTTCGGCTACGTCGACTCCCACTTCAAGCGTGCGTTCCGCGCGACGCTCAAGGACCAGGCGATCGCCGACGCCGCGCTCGCCGACATGCCGCCCGCGTACCGGCACCTCGACACGGCCGTGCTCGAGACCCTGCTCCTCAAGGGCCCGCTCGGTCTCACCGACGACGACATCGACCACAACCACGGCCTGAGCTACTCGCGGACCGACGACGAGGCGCGCCGGATGGTGCTCGAGGGCGAGGTCGACCTCGCGTTCTTCCTCCGGCCCTCGCCCGTGAGTCAGGTGCAGGACATCGCGGAAGCCGGCGTCAACATGCCGCCCAAGTCCACGTACTTCTTCCCGAAGGTCCCCACCGGCCTGCTGTTCAACCCCCTCTCATGAGCACACAGAAGCCCACCATGACCGCCACGTCGTTCCGCTCCGGGACGTTCCGGCAGATCGTCAAGATCCGGCACCACAAGCTCTACTCGGACGAGCCGACCGACCAGGGCGGCGACGACTCCGGCCCGAGCCCCGAGGAGCTGCTCGCCGCGTCGCTCGCCTCGTGCAGCGCGATCACGATGGAGATGTACGCGCAGCGCAAGGGCTGGGACATCGGCGACGTCGAGGTCGCCTGCGAGTACAACCCGGCCGAGCGCGGCTCGCCGACGCGCTTCGAGCTGGTCATGCGGTTCCCGGAGCGCCTCAGCGAGGAACAGGTCGAGCGCCTGCGCGTGATCGCCGCGAAGTGCCCGGTGCACCGGACGCTCGACGGCGAGGTCATGTTCGACGAGCGTGTCGAGCGCATCGCACACGCGAGCTGAGCTCGCGGCTTCGCTGCGGGAGGTCCTCCTCGATCCCGAGGAGGCGGCCGCGCTCGACGTCCACGGCCGGATCGACGCGGCGGTCCTCGTCCCGCTCTACGTGCAGGACGGCGAGCTGCACGTCGTCTTCACCCGCCGCCGCGACGACATGCGCCGCCACGCGGGCGAGGTCTCGTTCCCCGGCGGCCGCCAGGACGACGACGAGACCGACCTGCGGCTGACCGCGCTGCGCGAGGCGCACGAGGAGATCGGGCTCCCGGCCGACGACGTCGAGCTGATCGGCGCGCTGCAGCCGACCCCCACGATCGCCACGAACTACGCGGTCTATCCGTTCGTCGGGCTGATCGACCCGGGGCGCGAGTGGACGCTCTCGGCCCGCGAGGTCGCCGAGGTGCTCGAGCTGAGCGTGTCCGAGCTGCGCGCCGGCTACGGCCGCCAGCGGATGCTGCGCCGCGGCGTCCCGTTCCGGACCGACGTCTACGTCGTCGGCGAGACGCTCATCTGGGGCGCGACGGCGCGGATGCTCGGAGACCTGCTCGAACGGCTCGAGGCCGCCGGGCTCTGAACGCCGCCGTTTCCGGCGGGCGCCGATGCGGGTAGGCCGTCGTGGATGGTCGACAGCACCTCCACCACCCCCGAGCTGAGCGTCCGCGCCGACTGCGGCGACGGCGCCTGGATCGTGCACGTCTCCGGCGTCCTCGACGCCGGGACCGCCCCGCTCCTCGCCGGTCGCCTCGCCTCCCTCGTCCGCCTCGGCGCCCTCGACGTGATCGTCGACCTGTGCGGGCTCGAGGCCGCCGAGCCCGCCGGCCTCGCGGTCCTGACCGGGGTCGCGCGCCGCGCCGAGTGGAGCGGGATCGGCTTCGCCACGATCGCCCCCGCGGGCGACCTGCGCGACGAGATCGACGGCTGGGGCGTCCAGGCGCGCCTGCAGATGCACGGCACCGAGGCCGAGGCGCGCGCCCACGCGGCGGCGACCTCGCGGCGCCGGCCGCGGGCGACCGCGCTGACGGGCCGGGAGCTCGCCCGCCGCTGACGCGCTCGTCCGTGGGGCTCTTGTCCCGCATAGCGAGGCAAAAGCCCCACGGAGCGGCCGCCGACGCCGATCAGCCGGCGACAGGCCCGCGGTCGCGGGCGAGGATCTCGTCGATCGCGGCGCGGGCGGCCAGCGCCCAGGAGGTCTCGGACTCGGCGGGATCGACCTCGAGAACCCAGTACGGGATCTCGTTGAGGTCGCACATCCGGCGGACCTCGGCGGTCCCGGCGGCGAACGCCTCCGGGCCGGCGGTGCCCGCGGCCTCGTAGACGAACCCGCGCGCGGTGGTGTCGATGATCCGCTCCAGCAGCATCGTCAGCCGCGAGCCGTGCAGAGCGGCGACCTTGTCGGGATCCTCGGAGGAGGCGGTGCCCAGCGCCCAGACGACGACCGTCACGTTGTCGAGCGCGTAGCGCAGCGTGCCGATCACGTCGGGATCGCCGATCCAGCACTCGGCGCCGGTCGCCTCGATCTCCGCGCGGCGGGCCTCGGTGCGGGTGACGACCCGGACGGCGTGGCCGTCGGCCGTCAGGTCGCGGGCGAGGGTCAGCCCGCGGCAGCCGCCGCCGGCCAGCAGGACGCGCACGCGGTCAGCCCCCCAGCTCGGCGCGGAGCTGGTCGAGCGTCAGGTCCGGCTCGCCGCGCAGGCGGCGCTTGGCGTTCGTGGCGTCGAGCATCTGGGCGATCTCCAGATCGGCGAGGTAGTCCTCCCGGCGCTTGGAGTGCTCGCGCCGGTGGGTGCGGACCTCCTCGTGGAGGCCGTCCAGCGTCAGCTCCCGATCGCCCCGGCGACGGCGGCGCTCGTTGGCGGCCTCGAGCATCTGGTCGAGGTCGTCGATCTCGTTCTGGACCTCGACCTCGGCCGAGCGGGTCGGGCGCCAGTCCAGCTGCGCGGCGCCCGAGCCGGGGTAGAAGAGCCCGAGCAGGATCAGCAGGATGAGCGACCCTCCGACGACCACGGTCATGATCACGACGAAGGGGTCGACGGCGAGGATCGGCACCATAAGCGGTGCTGAGCATAGACCGGACGGTCACCGGCGCACGGGCACCCGGAACGTCACGACCACGCCGCGCGACCGGTGAGCGCCGCCGGCGCTCCAGGCCGCCGACGGGTCGATCTGGTCTCATCTCGTGCGTGGACTACCGCTTCTGCCCGCTCTGCGGCGCACCCCTGAGCCCGCTGCCCGCCGACCACCGCGACGCCGGCCGGCCCGCCTGCCCCGAGGGCCACTTCGTGCACTACGAGAACCCGGCGCTGACCACGTTCGCGCTGATCGACGACGGCGCCGGACGCTTCCTGATCCTCCGCCGCGCGCACCCGCCGTGCCTCGGCGAGTGGGACCTCCCGGGCGGGTTCGTCGAGGCCGGCGAGATGCCCGCCGACGCGATCCTCCGCGAGATCGCCGAGGAGACCGGCCTCGAGGTCGAGCTGCTGGGCCTCCTCGGGGCCTACTCCTCGACCTACGGGGAGACCGGCCGCTGGACCGTCGACCTGGGCTACCGGGCGCGTGTGACCGGCGGCGAGCTGACGCTCTCCGACGAGAAGAGCGAGGCCGCGTGGTTCCCGCTCGCCGACTACCCGGAGCCCGCCTTCGCGGGGGAGCGCGCTGGGCTCGCCGATGTGCAAGCGTTCGACCGATGGACTTCGCACTCACCGACGAGCAGCAGCTGATCCGGGAGACGGCGCACGACTTCGCCCACAAGGTCGTCCGGCCGCGCGCCGACCAGAACGCCCGCGACGCCAAGTTCGACCCCGAGCTCGCGCAGATGATCGCCGACCAGGGCTTCCTCGGCGCGATCATCCCCCGCGAGTACGGCGGCGCGGGGCTCGACTACCAGAGCTACGGGCTCGTGGTCGAGGAGATCGGCGCGGTCGACAGCGCGATGCGCACGGTGATCAGCGTCCAGACCTCGCTCGTCTGCAGCGGCATCCTGCGCTGGGGCACCGAGGAGCAGAAGCAGCACTACCTCCCGAAGCTGTGCAGCGGCGAGTGGTTCGGCTGCTTCGGCCTGACCGAGCCCGACACCGGCTCCGACGCCGCCAACCAGCGCACGCGCGCCACGAAGGTCGACGGCGGCTGGAAGATCAACGGCGCGAAGATGTGGATCTCGCTCGGCAACGTCGCGAAGGTCGCGCTGATCTTCGCCCAGACCGACCCCGAGAAGAAGCACAAGGGGCTCGCCTGCTTCCTCGTCGACACCGACCAGCCCGACTACCAGCCGTCGGAGATCCACGGGAAGATGGGCCTCCACGCGTCGGACACCGCGGCGATCTCGCTCGACGACGTGTTCGCGTCCGACGACCAGATGCTCGGCGAGGTCGGCGACGGCTTCAAGGTCGCGATGAGCTCGCTCGACTCAGGGCGCTTCAGCGTCGCCTCCGGCTGCGTCGGGATCTGCCAGTACGTCCTCGACGAGTCGGTCCGCTACGCCACCGAGCGCAAGCAGTTCGACCGGCCGATCGCGTCGTTCCAGCTCGTCCAGGCGATGCTCGCCGAGATGAAGGTCAAGACCGACGCCGCGCGCCTGCTGACCTGGCGCGCCGGCTGGCTGAAGGACCAGGGGCAGCCGAACACGCTCGAGACGTCGGTCGCCAAGCTGTTCGCGACCGAGGCCGCGCAGTGGTGCGCGAACGAGGCGATCCAGGTCCACGGCGGCGCCGGCTACGTCGACGACCACCCCGTCGAGCGCGCGTTCCGCGACGTGCGGGTGACGACGCTCTACGAGGGCACGTCGCAGATCCAGAAGCTCATCATCGGCCGTGCCCTGACCGGCATCAACGCGCTCGCCTGATGCGCATCGGCGTGATCGGAGCCGGCACGATGGGCGCCGGCATCGCCCAGCTGGCGGCCCAGACCGGCGCCGAGGTGCTCGTCTACGACCAGTTCTCCGACGTCGACGCGGCGATGGCCAAGGTCGCCGGGCGGTGGGAGAAGAAGGGGCTCGCGTACGCCGTCCCGACCGCAGCGCCGGAGCTCGCCGACCTCGCGGGCTGCGACGTGATCGTCGAGGCGATCCCCGAGCGGCTCGAGCTCAAGCAGGAGCTGTTCGCGCAGCTCGGCGCGCTCGCGCCCGGCGCGATCCTGGCGTCGAACACGTCGTCGATCCCGATCACCGCGATCGCCTCCTCCTCCCCGCGCCCCGAGAACGTCGTCGGGATGCACTTCTTCAACCCGCCGCCGGTGATGAAGCTCGTCGAGGTGATCCCGGCGATGCAGACCTCCGACGCGACGACGCGGATCGTCACCGAGCTCGGCGAGGCGATGGGCAAGCGCGTGATCGTCTGCGCCGACGTGACCGGCTTCGTCGTCAACCGCACGAACCGCCCGTTCGGCCTCGAGTCGCTGCGCGCGCTCGGCGAGGGGATCGCGCCGGTCGAGGCGATCGACCGGATCGTGCGGCTCGGCGGCGGCTTCCGGATGGGGCCGTTCGAGCTGCAGGACCTCGTCGGCATCGACGTCGGCTTCGAGGTCGCGCTGAGCTTCCACGAGCTGAGCTTCGGCGAGCCGCGCTGGCGGCCCTCGCCGCTCAGCGCGAAGATGGTCGCGGCCGGCTGGATCGGGCGCAAGAGCGGCCGCGGCTGGTACGCCTACGACGACGCGGGCACGCCGCACCGGCCCGAGGACGAGCCCGCGCCGGAGCGGACCGCCGGCGCCACCGTCGTCGGCGAAGGCCCCGTGGCCGACGCGCTGCGCGCGCTCGCGGGCGGCGACGACGGCGGACCCGAGATCGTCGTCGACGGCCTCGGCGGCACGGTCGCCGGCGAGCCGTTCCACGCGATCGTCCCGCTGCGCCTCGTGGAGGTCACGGGCGACGCGGGCGAGGCGGCCTTCCGCGGCCTCGGCCTGCACACCGAGCGCGTCGCGCCGAGCGTCGCCGGCGTCCTGCCGCGGCTCGTCGCCCAGCTCGTCAACGAGGCGTACTTCTCGCTCGGCGACGCGGTCGCCGGCCGCGAGGACATCGACGACGGGCTGAAGCTCGGGCTCAACCACCCGCGCGGCCCGCTCGAGTGGGGCGACCTGCTCGGTCTCGAGAACGTGGTCGCCCTCCTCGCCGAGCTGCGCGAGGTCCACGGCGACGGCTACCGGCCCGCACCCGCGCTGCTGCGATGAGCGGGGCGGTCCGCCGCGTCTGCATCGACCACCTGACGCTCCCGGTCGGGGACCTCGCGGTGAGCAAGGCGTTCTACGACGCCGCGCTCGCCGGCCTCGGCTTCGAGTCGGTGACCGTCGAGGGGATGCCGACGTGGGGCCCGCCCGGCGCCGAGGACTTCTCGATCCGCCAGGGCCAGCCGCCGCCGATGGGCATGCACCTCGCGTTCCTGGCCGAGACGCGCGCGCAGGTCGAGGCGTTCCACGCCGCCGGGCTGCTCTCCGGCGGGCGCGACAACGGGCCGCCCGGCCACCGCCCGAAGTACCACCCGGGCTACTACGCGGCCTACCTCCTGGACCCCGACGGCAACAACGTCGAGGCGATGCTGCACGAGCGCGAGCCGGACGTGCCGCCTCACGTCCCGGAGCCGCCGGACGTTCAGTTGGCGTGATCCCGTTCCAACGCTTCCTCGACGCGCATCGCGACGCCGTCTGGCGGTACGCGGTCGCGGCGGTCGGGCGCCAGGACGCCGACGACGTCTTCCAGGAGACGTTCATCGCCGCCCTGCGCGCCTACCCGAAGCTCCGCCCGGACTCGAACCTCCGCGCGTGGGTGCTGACCATCGCCTCCAACAAGGCGCTGGACCACCACCGCGCGCGGGCTCGCCGGCCCTTCACTCCCGGCGACGTCCCCGAGGTCGCGGTCCACGACAAGGAGCTCGCCGACGAGGCGCTGTGGGCCGAGGTCCGCGCGCTACCGCCCAAGCAGCGCGCGGCGATCACGCTGCGCTACGCCGCCGACCTCGACTACGCGGCCATCGGCGACGCCCTCGGCTGCTCCGAGGAGGCGGCGCGGCGCAGCGCCCACGAAGGACTCAAGAAGCTCCGTCAGGAGGTGACGGCATGACCACCACCCTGCTCCGTCCGCCCACCATCGAAGGCGCCGCCGAGGCGGCCGCCCGGTTCGCCGCGAGCGCGCGCGCCGACGTCCACTACGCCGTGCTCGACGGTCCGGTCGGCCGGATCGTCGCCGCCCGCACCCAGCGCGGGCTCGCGCGGCTCGCCTACGAGGACCACAACGGCGGCCTCGACGCGATCCTCGACGACCTCGCCACCCGGCTCTCGCCGCGGATCCTCGACTCCCCCGCCAAGCTCGACGACCTGCGCCGCGAGCTCGACGAGTACTTCGAGGGGCGCCGCGAGGGCTTCGACCTGAAGATCGACTGGACGCTCGTCGGCCCGTTCACCAAGCGCGTCCTGCAGGCGACCAAGGCGATCCCGTTCGGCGAGACGCGCTCCTACGCGCAGGTCGCCGCGGCGGCCGGGAGCCCGCGCGGGATGCGGGCGGCCGGCAACGCGCTCGGCTCGAACCCGATCCCGATCGTCGTGCCCTGCCACCGCGTGCTGCGCTCCGGCGGCCTGCTCGGCGGCTACACCGGCGGCGTGCACCGCAAGGAGATCCTGCTGCGGACCGAGGGCGTGCTGCCGCCGGCGTGAGCCGTGCGCGGCGGCGCAGCCCTACGGCGTCTTCGCCGCGACCACGTCGTAGGCGTCCTCGATCGCGGCGGCGACGTTGTCCCACGCCAGGCCGCGGTCGAGCCGCACGCCGATCCAGCCGCGGTGACCGACGTACGGCGGCCGGAAGTAGTGCTCGGGCTCGCCGCCGACGAGCGCCTCCTGCATCCCCTCGGGCGCCGCGCACCACACGGCGAGCCGGCCGTCGCCGTGGTGGTTGTCGAGGAAGATCGCGAACTGGCGCTTGACGCGCACGTAGAACGCGGGGTGCCCGTGGGCGATCCGCTCGCTGGTGTCCGGCAGCGCGAGCGCGACCGCGCGGACGCGCTCGAGGGCGTCCGCGGTCACTTCGCCTTCGCCGGCTTGCCGGGCCGCGGGAACTGCGAGCGCAGCATCCCGTCCCACATCCGCGCGGTCATCAGCCGGCGCTGCGTGAGGAGCACGTGCGCGGACGGCGTCACGCGGTAGCGGATCCGCGGCCGCCGGGCGGCGATCGCCTTCTCGACGACCTTCGCGACCGCGTCGGGGCCGCCGCCGAGGAACCGGCCGACCGCCGACTTGTAGATCGCCGCGGTCGTCCCCGCGACGTGCGCGTTGAACGCGCCGTACGGGCCGTCCTCGGACGCCGGCGTGGCGCTCGCGGCGGTCTCGCCGAACTCGGTCCGGATCAGCCCCGGCTGGACGATCACGACGTCGATCCCGAAGCCGGCGACCTCCCATCGCAGCGCGTCGCTCATCGCGTCGACGGCGTACTTCGTCGCGTGGTAGATCCCGCCGCCCGGGAACACGAAGTTCGCGCCCATCGAGCTGATGTTCACGATCTTGCCCCAGCCCTGCTCGCGCATCCCGGGCAGGACCATCTGGCTGAGGCGCAGGAGGCCGAAGACGTTCGTCTCGAACTGGCGGCGGACGTCGTCCATGTCGAGCGACTCGAGCGCGCCGGACTGCGAGTAGCCGGCGTTGTTGACGAGCACGCCGACCGCGCCCTCGTCGGCGGCGATCCGGTCGACCGCGGCGCGCATCGACTCCTCGGACGTGACGTCGAGCGCCAGCGTCCGGCAGCCCTTCGCCTCGAGATCGGCGATCGCGTCGAGGCGACGCGCGGTGGCGTAGACGACGTGGCCTGCGGCGGCGAGGCGCTCGGCGGTCGCGCGGCCGATGCCGGTGGAGCAGCCGGTGATCAGGACGGCCTTGGAGTCGGGCATGGGCGGATGCTACGCGGCGCCGTCGCGTCCGGTCGGTCGCTACGCTCGCGGCCGAATGCCCCAGCGCCACCTCGACCGGCTGAGCGCCGTCGACGCCTCCTTCCTGCACCAGGAGCGGCCGGCCGCGCAGATGCACATCGGCGGCATCGCCCGGTTCGCGGGCGAGCCGCCGGAGTACTCCGAGCTCCTCGAGCACGTGCGCTCACGGCTGCACCTCGTGCCGCGCTACCGCCAGCGGATCGCCACCGCGCCGTTCGGCCTCGGGCGCCAACGCTGGATCGACGACCCGCGCTTCAACCTCTCCTACCACGTCCGCCACACCGCGCTCCCGGCGCCCGGCGACGACGCGCGCCTGCACTCGCTCGCCGCACGGATCTTCTCCCAGCGGCTGGACCGCGCGAAGCCCCTGTGGGAGATGTGGATGGTCGAGGGCCTGCGGGGCGGCGGCTTCGCGCTGATCTCCAAGACCCACCACGCGCTCGTCGACGGCGTCAGCGGCGTCGACCTGATGACGATGCTCTTCGACCTCGATCCCGTGCCCCGCGAGGTCGAGCCCGAGGTCTGGGCGCCGAACCCCGAGCCGTCCGCCGCGCAACTCGCGGCGATCGCGCTGGACGACACGACCCGCCGCTTCGCGACCGTCCCGCTGCGCGCGCTCACGCAGCCGTCGCGCACGCTGCGCGACGCCCGCCAGAGCGTGACCGCGATCGGCGACGCGCTGTGGCAGACGATGAGCCCGGCGCCCGAGACGCCGCTCAACGTCGCGATCTCGCCGCACCGCCGGATCGCCGTGCTCGAGGCGCCGCTGGCCGACCTCAAGACCGTCAAGAACGCGCTCGGCGGCACCGTCAACGACGTGCTGCTGGCGATCGTCGCCGGCGGCGTCCGTGGCTGGCTGCACGGCCGCGGGATCCGCACCGAGGGCATGGACATGCGCGCGTGCGTGCCGATCTCGACGCGCGGCGAGGACGGCGACGGCGCCCTCGGCAACCGGCTCACCCAGGTCTTCCCGCCGCTGCCGGTCTACCTCGCCGACCCGGTCGAGCGGCTGCGTGTCGTGCGCACGGCGATGGAGGGGCTGAAGGAGTCGCGGCTCGCGCAGGGCGCCGAGACGATCGCGGCGATGCAGGACTTCGCGCCGCCCACGATCCTCGCGCAGGCGTCGCGGCTGAACTTCTCCAGCCGGCTCTTCAACCTGCTGGTGACGAACATCCCCGGGCCGCAGCTGCCGCTCTACGTGCTCGGCAGGAAGCTGGAGGCGGTCTTCCCGCTGGCGTTCCTGGCGGGCGACCGGGCGCTGGCCGTCGCGGCGATGTCCTACGACGGGACCGTCGACATCGGCCTGATCGCCGACCACGACGCGATGCCGGATCTGGACGCGCTCGTCGGCGGCATCCGCGACAGCCTCGCGGAGTACCTGACGCTGGCGGAGGGCTCGGCGGCTAGCGCGCGGCCGGCGTAGCCGGGACCGGACGGTCGGCGGGCATCGGGTACGGCGTGGACGCCATCCCGGTCGCGACGACCTTCGGGTACGTGTACTGGTGCGGGGTCATGACACTCATCTTCGGACGGGAGCCTCGATCCTTGAGGCAGGAATGCCGCAAGGTGGGTGTATGTACGGCGCATGCGCGCGGATTCCTTGCGACGACGCCGCGACTGCACCCGAGGAATAGGCTCTGACGGGTGCAGGCGGTCACCTTCCAGGCGCCTTTCGAGGTCCGGCTCGTCGAGAAGCCCGACCCGGAGCTGCAGGCTCCCGACGACGCGATCGTCCGCATCGAGGCGACCGGCGTCTGCGGCTCGGACCTCCACATCTACCACGGCCGGATCGCGATCGAGCCCGGGTTCACGATCGGCCACGAGTACGTCGGCCGCGTCGAGCAGGCCGGCGACGCGGTCACGAGCGTCAAGGTCGGCGACCGTGTCCTGGGCACGTTCCAGGTCGCGTGCGGCACGTGCTTCTTCTGCCGCCACGGGCACTTCCACAAGTGCGACGAGTCGCGCACGTTCGGCCACGGCGCGGCGCTCGGCTCGCTCCAGGGAACGCAGGCCGAGCTCGCCCTCGTCCCGCGCGCGAACCTCGCGCTGCGGCGCGTCCCGGACGGGCTCTCCAGCGACGTCGCGCTGTTCGCGGGCGACGTCATGGGCACCGGCTACCACGCGACCGTGGGCGCCGGCGTCAAGGCCGGCGACACCGTCGCGGTCCTCGGGCTCGGGCCGGTCGGGCTGTGCGCCGTGCAGGCCGCGGTCGGCGCGGGCGCGGCGAAGGTCGTCGCGATCGACACCGTCGAGCAGCGCCTGGCTATGGCGCGCGCGTTCGGCGCGGAGCCGGTCCACCTGACCGAGGAGGACCCGCGCGCGGCCGTCAAGGCCGCGACCGGCGGGCGCGGCGTCGACCTGTCCGTCGAGGCCGTCGGCGACCCGCGCGCGCTCGAGCTGGCGATCCGGCTGACCCGCAAGTGCGGCACGCTCTCGATCGTCGGCGTCTACGCCGAGCGCGTCGAGGTCCACATGGGCCTCGCCTGGATCAAGGCCCTCGACGTCCGCATGGGCCACGCGAACGTCATCGGCCACCTCGACTCCGTGCTCGCGCTGCTGGCGTCGGGCCGGCTCGACCCTTCCCCCCTTGTGACCCACCATATGCCCCTGGCGGACGCGAGCGACGCATACGCGCTCTACGACCGCCGCGAAGCCCTCAAGATCGTCCTGGAGCCATGAGCACCGACACCGCCCCCGCCACGACCACCCACGAGCTGCTGATCGACGGCGAGCGCCGTCCGGCGTCCGACGGCCGCACGTTCGAGTCCTTCAACCCGTCCACCGGCGAGGCGTTCGCGACCGTCGCGCACGCCAGCGCCGAGGACGTCGACGCCGCCGTCGCCGCCGCCCGCCGCGCGTTCGCGCCCGGCAGCGACTGGCGCAAGATGTCGCCGCTGGACCGCGGCCGCGCGATCCGCCGGCTCGCCGAGCTCGTCGACGGCCAGGCCGACGCGATCGCCGAGCTCGAGTCGACCGACACCGGCAAGCCGGTCAAGTTCGCCCGCTACGTCGACGTGGTCTCGACCGTCAACCACCTCGAGTACTATGCGGGCTGGCCGACCAAGATCGAGGGCGGCACGCTCCCGGTCTCGCTGCCGAAGACGTTCGCCTACACGCTCCGCGAGCCGGTCGGCGTCGCCGGCCAGATCATCCCGTGGAACTTCCCGCTGCTGATGGCGGCGTGGAAGCTCGGCCCGGCGCTCGCGGCGGGCTGCACGGTCGTCCTCAAGCCGGCGGAGCAGACCCCGATGACCGCGCTGCGGCTCGGTGAGCTCGCGCTCGAGGCCGGGATCCCGGCCGGCGTCGTCAATGTCATCACCGGCGACGGCGCGACCGGCGCCGCGATCGTCGACCACCCCGGCATCGACAAGATCGCGTTCACCGGCTCGACCGCGGTCGGCCGCGAGATCGGCGGGAAGGCGGGCCGCGCGCTCAAGCGCGTGACGCTCGAGCTCGGCGGCAAGTCGCCGAACATCATCCTGCCCGACGCCGACATCGACGCCGCGGTCAAGGGCTCGTTCGCCGGCCTGTACTTCAACACCGGCCAGGCCTGCAACGCGGCCTCGCGCCTGCTGGTCCCGAAGGACCGCTTCGACGAGGTCGTCTCGGCGCTCGCCGCGCAGGCGAAGGCGACGGTCCCCGGCCCGGCGACCGACCCGAAGACGTTCCTCGGCCCGGTCATCTCGGCCGAGCAGCACGCGCGCGTCAGCGGCTACATCGCGGCCGGCAAGGACGAGGCGGAGCTGGTCGCCGGCGGCGGCACCGAGCTCGGCATGGGCGGCTACTTCATCGAGCCGACGCTGTTCACGACCGACGACGACAACGCCAAGATCGTCCGCGAGGAGATCTTCGGGCCGGTGCTCGTCGCGCAGCCGTACGACTCGCTCGAGGAGGTCGCGCGCCGCGCCAACGACAACGAGTACGGCCTCGCGGCCGGCGTGTGGACGCGCGACGTCGGCAACGCCCACCGCCTCGCCGCGCTGCTCGAGGCGGGCATGATCTACATCAACACGTGGGCCGCGAACGACCCGGCGGCGCCGTTCGGCGGCGTCAAGGCCTCGGGCCTCGGGCGCGAGCACGGCAAGGACGGCCTCGACGCCTACCTGGAGACCAAGACGGTCTGGACGCAGCTGTAGGAGCGCGCGGGGCGCGCCACAGAACGTTCACCAGCGCGTCACGGGTTGGTCACGGGAGGCGGCGGCGCTCGCGGAAGGCTGCCGCCCCGTGCGCATCTCACTGCTCGCCGCCGGCGCCGCCGCGGCCCTCACGCTCTCCCTGTCCACCGCGGCGCACGCCGCTCCGATCACCGCCCCCGAGGAGGTCGGCCGGTTCGACTTCGGCCGCTCGCTGGTCCTTCCCACGCCGACGCTCAGCGCGGCCAACGCGCTGATCGTCGCCGGCGGCATGCGCGAGGGCGGCCTCAGCGCGCTGCAGGTCGAGCCCGGCACCGGCAACCGCCGGTTCTGGTCGATCTCCGACCGCGGGCCGAACGGGCAGCCGGCCAGCTCGGTCGGCGGCCGCACGTTCCCGACGCCCGGGTTCGCGCCGACGATCTACGAGCTCGAGGCGCGCGACGACGGCACCCTCGGCGTCCTGGCGCGCATCCAGCTGCGCACCGACGTGGCGAACCCGCTGCGCACGGGCGCGACCGCGATCTTCGGCGGCGACCCGAACACCATCACCGGGTTCCGCAACACGACGGCGCTGTCGTCCGCGCTCGACGACCGGATGTACCTGCACGACAACGACAGCACCTTCCACGAGTACTTCCCGACCGACCCGTACGGCCTCGACACCGAGGGCATCCAGCGCGATCCGCGCGACGGGTCGTTCTGGCTGAGCGACGAGTACCGCCCGTCGATCATCCGCGTCGCGCCCGACGGGACCGTGCTCCAGCGGATCGTCCCGGCCGGCTCCGCCACGCTGCCGACGCTCGACGCCGACGGCACGACCACCTCGACGTTCAGCGCCTTCTACGACGGCGCCAACCAGCCGAAGCTCCAGCAGCTGCTGCCGGCCGAGTACAAGGCGCGCCGCCAGAACCGCGGCATGGAGGGCCTCGCGATGTCGAGCGACGGCACGAAGCTCTACGGGATCATGCAGAACTCGCTCGACACCCAGAACGCGGCCTACTCGTCGGTCGGGTACGGGACGACCTGCGCCGCCTCCTCGGAGGCCGGCACGACCACGCCGGCCAACGCGAACTGGCAGCGCGACATCCGGATCGTCGAGCTCGACGTCAGCAACCCGGCGTCCCCCACGGTGACCGGCGAGTACGTCTACCGGCTCGAGCAGCTGTCGGCGACCGTGCCGGCCACGCAGGGCTTCCTGCGGGTCAGCGACATGGCCTGGACCGGCCCCAACAAGCTCCTGGTCGACGAGCACGACGACGCGAACACCGCGAAGAACGGCCGCAAGGTCTTCGAGATCGACCTCTCGGGCGCGACCAACCTGCTCACGAACACGAAGACGAACACGCTCGCCAAGCGCCAGGCCTCGGCCACGATCGGCGCCCAGACGCAGCCGCTCGGCTGCTTCCTCGACAACGGCTCGCCGACCGAGCTCGCCGACCCGCAGCTCGGCGTGACGCCGGTCGCGAAGACCCAGTACCTGGACTTCGGCCTCGCCGGGGTGAGCTTCACCAACGACAAGATCGAGGGGCTGACGATGCTCGAGGGCATCAACGGCGTCGCGATGGTCAACGACAACGACTTCGGGTTCGGCGAGACCGGCACGACGCTCACGAACAACGTGATCGCGCCGACCGCCGACCCGAGCGAGCAGGTCCGCTTCTTCGCCGGCCGCCCGGCGACGAACTCGAACCCGGTCGTCACGGGAACCGCCCAGGCCGGCCGCACGCTGGCCTGCGCGCCCGGGACCTACGGCGGGACCGGCACGCTCTCCTACGTCTACGAGTGGCTCCGGGGCGGGACCCCCGTGGCCGGCGCCGACGCCTCCCGGTACACCCTCTCCACGGAGGACGTCGGCGCCACCGTCGCCTGCCGCGTGACCGCGACCCGGACCGCGGGAGCGGTGCGGGCGCCGGCCGCGGCGGCGACGAGCACGGCCACGGCGGCGGTCGCCGACTTCGCGACCGGTCCGCAGGGTCCGGCCGGACCGCAGGGCTCCGCCGGACCGCAGGGCTCCGCCGGACCGCAAGGCACCGCCGGTCCGCAGGGTCCGGCCGGGCCCCAGGGCGCGGCGGGTGCGACCGGCGAGGCCGGCGCGAAGGGCGACACGGGCGTCGGCACGAAGGGCGACATCGGCCCCGCCGGCCCGACGGGCGCGACGGGCGCCGCCGGGAAGATCTCCTCGGTCCGCTGCGCGCTGACCAAGAAGCGCGGCAAGGTCACCGGCGTTCGCTGCACGGTCAGCGTCCCGAAGGGCACCTCCCGTCTCGTCGCCCGCGCGGCCGGTCGCACGGTGGGTGCGACCAAGCCGCGGGGCGGCAAGGCGACGGTCACGGCGAAGGCCCGCCACGGCGTGACCCTCGTCGCCGTCGACAAGCACGGCAAGACCCTCGCGCGCAGCGTGGTGAAGAAGCACTAGCCGCGCCGGGCGCCTGGCGAGGAGCTGGGCGTGGCTGAGTGGTGACGATGGCCGGGAGACGGGCGCCAGCCCTTCCCCGGCCCATCGGCGCCGGTCAGGCGCGTCCAGATCCCGTCAGGCGTTCGGCGCAGGGGCGGCCCACTGCGCTTCGGCGAGGTCGCCCTCCGGCAGCCCCGCGGGCGTCGGGACCTCGGGCGTGTCGCGCAGGTACCACTCGGCGTCGAGCGCAGCCTGGCAGCCGGAGCCGGAGGCGGTGATCGCCTGGCGGTAGGTGTGGTCGACGAGGTCGCCGGCGGCGAAGACGCCGGGGAGCTTGGTCCGGGTGGACTTGCCCTCGGTGACGACGTAGCCGTTCTCGTCGAGGTCGACCTGGCCGGCGACGAGCGCGGACTGCGGCTCGTGGCCGACGGCGACGAACGCGCCGCCGAACGGGAGCTCCTCGATCTCGCCGGTCTCGGTGTTCCGCAGCCGCGCGACGCGCTCGTACGCGCCGGCGCCGGCGTGGAACTCCTCGACCGCGAACGGGGTCTTCAGCTCGAGGTTGTCCATCGCGCGGGCGCGCTCGAGCATGATCTTCGAGGCGCGGAACTCGTCGCGGCGGTGGATCACGGTGACCTTCGAGCCGAACTTGGCGAGGAAGATCGCCTCCTCCATCGCGCTGTCGCCGCCGCCGATCACGAGGATCGACTTGTCCTTGAAGAACGCCGCGTCGCAGGTCGCGCAGTAGGAGATGCCGGAGCCGGAGAGCTCGTCCTCGCCGGGGACCTCGAGCTTCTTGTGCTGCGCGCCCATCGAGAGGACGACGGTGCGAGCGCGGTGCTCGTCGTCGCCGATCCAGACCTTGTGGATGCCGCCGGGCTCGGTCGCGAGCTCGACCTTGGAGACCTCGTCGGTGACCAGGTTCGCGCCGAAGCGCTCGGCCTGCTCGCGGAAGCGGCCCATCATCTCCGGCCCCATGATCCCCTGCGGGAAGCCGGGGTAGTTCTCGACGTCGGTGGTCTGCTGGAGCAGGCCTCCCCACGCCCAGCCCTCGGCCACGAGCGGCTCGAGGTTCGCCCGCGCGGTGTAGAGCGCGGCCGTGTAGCCGGCCGGCCCGCTGCCGACGATGATCACGTTCTCGATGCGGTCTGAAGAACTCACTTCACAAAGTATAGCGTCGGGTTCCTAGGCGGTTGCCGGCTTCTCGACCGCCCGGCGGGCCCTCCGCTCCTCCCTCCAGCGCGCCACCGTGCGTCGCAGCTGGAAGTAGGCGAGGGCGCCGGGAAGCGTCGGCAGCCAGAACGAGAACGCACGGTACGCGAGGACGGCGACGGCCGCGTAGCCGAAGTCCACGCCGAACGCCGCGAACGCGCCGATCATGCCGCCGTCGACGCCGCCGACCCCGCCCGGGAGCGGCAGCGTGTTGCCGAGCATCCCGACGAAGTACGCGACGACGATCACCGCGAACGGCGGCACGTCGGCCCCGAACGCGTGGAAGCACGCCCACAGCGTGAGGACGTCGAAGGCCCACCAGACGATGCTGCCGAGCAGCCCCCACTCGCCGCGGCGGACGATCTCGATCGCGATCCGCACGCCCTCGCCGAACGAGGCGGGCAGCGCCGCGACCTTCGCGAGCAGCCGCGAGCCGCGGCCGTGGCCCCTCGACCACTCCTCGAGGCGCACCTCGATGTCGTGCGGCACGAGCGCGATCGCCAGCGTCGCGACGAACGCGAACAGGCCGAAGATCGCCGGGACCATCGTGATCGCGAACGGCGCCGGCCCCGGGAAGACGCCCAGGTACAGGCCGAAACCGCCGATCACCAGCGCGAGGTCGTAGATCGAGTACAGGAGCACGAGGAACGCGACGAGCCGCGCCGCGACGACGCGCCGCGGCAGGCCCCAGCGCCGCATCGCCCACGCGGTCAGCGCCAGGCCGCCGGCGCCCGCGGCGCTGAACAGCCGCGTCGCGGCGACGCCCGCGAGCGTCACCTCGTAGCTCTCGCGCCAGCTGATCCGCACGCCCTCGCGCACGAACGCGATCCGGAACAGCCAGATGTGCCCGAAGTACGACCCGGCCTCGAACACCGCCGCGGCGACGAGCCACCACGGATCGCCCTCCTCGAGCCGGTGCCAGGTCTCGCCGAGGCCCGCGATCTGCGGCAGCACGAAGTACAGGAAGCCGGCCGTCGACAGCACGAAGAACCCGAACAGCAGCGCGCGGTTCCGGGTGATCCCGATGCTGGGCGGCTCCTCGTCCTCGTCGTGCTCGACGGTCGGGAGGTCGAACTTGGAGGGCGCGCTCGTCACGCGTGCGCCCTCGCCTCGAGGCCCTGGATCACGCGCGAGAGGCGGTTGGCCAGCGGCGCCACGCGCGGCGCGCCGGCGCGGACGGCCTCGGTGAGCGCGAGCCCCGCGAGCAGATCCACGACGTAGTGCTCCCCGAGGTAGACGAGCGCGAAGCCCAGCGTCAGGGCGTAGGTCCAGCCGACGGCGCCCGGCAGCGGCCCGGCCTCCGCCAGCATGTGCGCCGCCATCAGGGATGTCGCGAAGTGCAGCGACGGCATCGCCGCCAGGGGGTTCCCGCCGAGGAAGCCGTAGATCGGCTCCCAGCGACTCTTCCAGAACGCCTCGCCGTGTTCCACCATCATCCGACGAAGGTCGGGATCGGAGTGGCCCTCGCGCGCGGCGAACCACGGCGGCGCGGTCGGGACGGCCCAGTAGCCGATCAGCCCGAGGTCGAACACGGAGTAGACGTGGGCCGCCACGCGCGGGAAGCGGTCGCGGCGCATGAGCAGGAACCACAGGACGGTCCCGTGGGGCACCATGAACCACGCCCAGTGCGACCACACGAGGACCTTGTCGCCGCGGCGGATCCCGCCGGCCTTGGCGAGCAGCCGCTGGAGCCGCAGCCCGGGGAGCTCCCCGAAGCCGATCAGGCGGTCGATGCGCACCGGGTAGTCGATGTGCACCCTGGCGCGCAGCCGCTCGGGATCGTCGTTGGGCATCTCGTAGTGGGCGATGTATCCCCACATCTGCAGGAGCAGCGTTCCGGCATCGCGCGCCGGGGTCCGCCGGGCCGCGATGCACATAGCGACCGGCGCGGCCACGGATGCGGTCGTAACGACGGGGGCGGGAAGGCGAAGTCGGCGGCGCAGTGGCGGGGCTGCGACCCCGGCTGCGACGACGGCCCACGCCATGCTCCGGATGGCACGGCTCGAGGGGCGCACGGCGGCCGGATCATACGAGCGCCGTCGGACTCCCCACCCCACGCGCCGCCGCGCGAAGCGCTAGAACTGCCACCCAGTGGCCGATCTCTCCCCAGGCGCGGTGTTCGCGGGACATCGCATCCAGGCGGTGGCCGGGCGCGGTGGGATGGGCGTCGTCTACCGGGCGACGCAGCTCGATCTGGAGCGGACCGTCGCGCTGAAGGTCATCGCTCCCGCGCTCGCCGAGGACCCCGACTTCCGGGCCCGGTTCGTGCGCGAGTCGCGGGTCGCCGCGTCGATCGACCACCCGAACGTGATCCCGATCTACTACGCGGGCGAGAACGACGGCGTCCTGTACATCGCGATGCGCTACGTCGAGGGCGAGGACATGCGCGCGCTGCTGCGGCGCGAGGGCGCGCTCGAGCCCGGGCGCGCGGCGATGCTCGTCAACCAGGTGGCGGCGGCGCTCGATGCCGCGCACGCGCGCGGCATCGTCCACCGCGACGTCAAGCCGGCCAACGTCCTGCTCGGCGCCTCCGACCACGCGTACCTCACCGACTTCGGGCTGACGAAGAGCGTCGGGTCGCAGTCCGGGCTCTCGCACGCGGGCCAGTGGGTCGGCACGCTCGGCTACGTCTCGCCGGAGCAGATCCGCGGCGAGCACGTCGACGCGCGGGCCGACGTCTACGCGCTCGGCTGCCTGCTCTTCTACGCGCTCACCGGCGAGACGCCGTACCGGCGCGACTCCGACGAGGCGACGCTGTGGGCGCACCTGCACGATCCCGCGCCGTCGCCGCGGGCGCTCGTCACCGGCGTCCCGGAGAGCTTCGACGACCTGATCGGTCGCGCGCTCGCCAAGGACCCCGCGGACCGCTTCCCCAGCGCCGGCGACCTCGGGCGTGCGGCGCTGGTCGCCGCGGGCCGGCTGGCCGGCATCCCGCCCGAGCGCCGCGTGGCGACCGGCGCGGCGGCGCCGCCCGGCGACAAGCCCACGGTCGTCTCGCCGGAGGACACCCCGACCGTGCGGGTCGCGCCGGGCGGTGGCGACGACGAGCTCTCCCCCACCGCGCTCGCGCCCGGCCGCGGCGGGGCGCGGCGCCGGCGCCCGCTGGCGCTGTTCGTCGCCGCGCCGCTCGTGGTCGCGGCGGTCGCGCTCGCGGCGGTGCTCGCGTTCGGTGGCGGCGGAGACGACCACGGCGGCGGCCCGGGGGCCGGCACGAGCGCCACGACCGCGACGGCGACCATGCCGTCCGGGCCGGCCAAGGCCGAGCCGACGATCCGAGTCGCCTCGCGGCCCAACGACGTCGTCGTGACGAAGGACTACGCGTTCGCCGTGAGCGGGATCGACGGCAAGGTCGTCGGCGTCGCGCAGGACGGAGACGTCCCCGCGTTCGCGATCCAGGTCGGCTCCGGGGCGACCGCCATGACGACCGCCGCCGGCTCGCTGTGGGTCGCCAAGCAGTCGACCAAGGGCGTGCTCCGCTACCGCCTCTCCGACCGCCGGCGCCAGGGCGAGCCCGTCTCGATCGCGCCCGGCGTGCCGTTCTCGATCGCCGCCGGGGACGGCTCGATCTGGGTCGGCGCGCGCTCCGGGCTCGGCGGCCGCGGCTTCGTCCCGCAGACGGTCACGAAGATCGACGCGAAGACCCAGCGGGTCACCGAGACGATCGACATGCCGTCCGGCGTCCAGGACCTCGACGTCGGCGCGCACGCGGTGTGGGTCGCCAACCGGCGACGCAACACGGTCACCCGGATCGACATCCGCACCGGCGCGAAGACCGCGATCGACATCGGCGGCCGGCCGTCGGCGATCACCTACGGCGCGGGCGCCGTGTGGGCGACGATCGCCAGCCTCAACAGCGTCGTGCGGATCGACGTCGCGACGCTCAACCACGTCCGGATCGGGGTGGGCGCGCAGCCGAAGGGCGTCGCGACCGGCGGCGACGTCGTGTGGGTCTCCAACGAGGGCGACTCGACCCTCAGCCGCATCGATCCCCGCACCAACCGCGTCAGCGGCGACCCGATCGACGTCGGCCTGAACCCGAAGGCGCTCGCCGTCTACGGGCGCACCGTCTGGGTCGCGGCCGTCGGCGAGGACGGGCTGACGAAGGTGACGTTCTAGGAGCCGAACGGCGCGGGACGCTGCGGCGGCCCGGACGCGGGGACGCCGAGCGCGAAGCCCTGGCCGCCGCGGATGATCTGGCCGGTGTGGGCCGCGTGCTCGTGGACGTGGCGCAGGAACTCGACCGTCTCGGCGTCCTCGATGCCCTCGGCGATCACGAACGACCCGGTCTGGTGCGCGAACGTCGCCATCGCGAGCAGCACGGCGCGGGCGTTCGGCTCGGTCGCGGCAGCCGAGACGATGCTGCCGTCGATCTTCACGAACTCCGCCCCGACCCGGCGCAGCATCTCGAGCCCCGAGTTGCCGGTCCCGACATCGTCGAGCGCGACTCGGAAGCCCAGCTCGCGCATCCGCTCGAGCGCCTTGACCACCGCGCTGACGCGGCCGCCGAAGCGCTCCGTCACCTCGACGACGATCCGTTCGCGCACGAGCCCGGCCGCCTCCACCGCCTCGACGAACCAGTCGTTGCCGTCGGCGTCGAGGTCGAGCGTCAGCGGCGAGAGGTTGACGAACAGCGGGCCGCCGTAGCCCGGCAGCGCCGCGCCGGCCGCCAGGGCGCGCCGCGCGCACAGCACGTCGAGCTCGTGGACGCGCCCGAGCTGCTCGGCGATCGCGAACGCCTCGGCCGGTCCCGCGAGGCCGTAGGACGGGTCGGGGCGGCTGAGCGCCTCGACGCCGACGAGCTCCTCGGCCTCGAGATCCCAGATCGGCTGGAAGACGGTCGTCAGCCGCCCCTCGTCGATCAGCCGTCGCACGGCGTCGCGCTTGCTCGCGGTGGTGACCTCCACGAGGTCGCGGATCTCCGCGAAGTTGGTGACGTCGCCGCCGCCGCGCCGCTTCGTCTCGTACAGCGCGGCGTCCGCCTCCTCGCGGAGGTCGTCGGCCGACACGCCGGGCCGCAGCTCGCTCAGGCCGATGCTCATGGTGACGTCGCGTGCAGCGAGCGCCCGGTTCACGCGGCCCATCAGCGTGCGCGCGCCCTCGCCGTCCGTGTGCGAGAGCACGAGCGCGAACTCGTCGCCGCCGACGCGGTAGGCCCGGTCGCCCGCGCGCCCGTCGAGCAGCACCGCTGCGACCCGTCGCAGGAGCTCGTCGCCGTGCTGATGGCCGTTGCGGTCGTTGGCGAACTTGAAGTCGTCGATGTCGAGCACGGCGAGCGACAGGTGCTGCTGGAACCTGCTCGCGGCCGCCACCGCCTGCGGAAGCTCGTCGTGGAAGGCACGCTGGTTCGGGAGGTCGGTCAGGCCGTCGCGGGTCGCGCGCTCGAGCGAGCGCCGGTGGCTGCGCAGCAGCGAGCGACCGCCGACCAGGTAGAAGATGACGCCGCCGCCCAGGAGCGTCGCCAGCCCGAGCAGCATCATCGTGCGGCGCACGTCGGCGAGCTCGCCCTCGAGCGTCTCGTGGTGGAAGGTCAGCTCGTAGGCGAAACGCCCCTCGGGGAGCGACACGGGAACGATGAGCTCGAGGTCGTCGGGGTCCTCGTCCGGGTCCGCTTCGGTGCCGACGTACGAGGCTCCGGTGCGCAGCGCCGCCAGGAGCCGAGCGTCGTCCTCGCGCTCGCCGACGCGGGGTTCGCGGGTGCCGGACGCGACCACGACGCCGCCCCGGGCGACGAGCATCGCCTCCTTGGTGCCGGGCCGGCGGCCGACCGCCGTCAGCACCTCGCCGATCTCGCGGATCGTCTCGTCGCCGTCGGTCTTTGCCGCGATCGTCCGGAACGTCGACACGTCGGCCCGCTGTGCGGCGGCGTGCGTGTCGAGCGCCGCCTGGCGCAGCTGCGAGGACAGGACGACGTAGCCCACGGCGACGATGGCGAGCGCCGCCGCCGCGAGTCCGGCGGTGAGCCGCAGCCCGAAGCGCCGAGCCGCGGCATCCTCGCTCACACGCTCACAGGTCCCTCACCGAGACGACGCCCTGCTGCAGCGCCTCGGCCACGAGCCGCGAGCGCTTCTGGTTCTGCGGCAGGTGCTCGATCCCGAAGCGCGCGAAGAGCGTGCGCAGGTGGCCCTTGATCGCGTCGACCGAGAGGTGGAGCTCGGCGGCGATGTCGGCGTTGGTGGCCGGGACCGCGAACTCGTCGTGCTTGTAGGGCCGCGCGAGCGCGACGAGGACCTGGCGCTGGGTCTGCGTGAGGTCGCCGATCGCGAGCCGCTCGCCGGCGATCGCGGTCGGCTTGGAGTCCTCGCGCTCCGGGCGGCGGAAGGCGATCAGGGTCCTGCCGAGGCGGATCACGTCGCCGTCGCGCAGGCGGGCGCGGCCGGAGACCCGCTCGCCGTTGAGGAACGTGCCGTTGCGCGAGAGGCCGTCGTCGGAGACCGTCCACTCCCCGGCCGTGCACTCGAGCTCGGCGTGCAGCCGCGAGACCTCCTCGTCCCACGGGAGCGGCACGTCGTTGCCGGCCGCGCGGCCGATGCTGAGGCGCTCCGCGGAACCTTCGAGCTCGACGATCCGTTGGCTGGTCGACTCGTCGCGCAGCACCAGGAACGGCCGCCCGAGGCGCTCGGCCTCGATGCGGTCGCGCAGCTCCGCGGGGGTCGCCGCGTGCGCGGCCAGTGGTGAGTCGGCTCCGGTCAAGCCACCCCAGGGTAAGAAATCCCACACCTCGAGGGGCTGACGTCCACACCTGGGCGCCCCCATGGCGGGCCGGATCGGGGCGAACCTGGATCCCATGAGCACGACCCGCACCGACACCGACCTCGTCGCCGCGCTGCGCGCCGGCGACCTCTCCGCCTTCGACGCGATGCACGCCCGCTACAGCGCCGAGCTCGTCGCCTACGCCCGCCAGGTCCTCGGCGGGGCGCACCACGACGCCGAGGAGGTCGTCCAGGACGCCTTCATGCGAGCGCTGACCGCGCTCCGCGCGACCGACCGCTCGATGGCGCTGCGGCCGTGGCTCTACACCGTGGTCCGCAACCGCGCGCTCGACGAGCTGCGGCGCCCGCACCGCCGCCGCGCCGACGCGACGCCCGAGGACCTGATGCTCGCCGACCCCTCGCCCGGCAACGACCCGCACGAGGCGTTCCTGCGCCACGAGGCGTTCGACGGCGTCGTCGCCGCGGTCAAGGAGCTGCCGCGCCGCCAGCGCCTCGCGCTCGTGATGCGCGAGCTCGAGGACCGCCCGCACGACGAGGTCGCCGCCGTCCTCGGCGTGTCGCGCGGAGCGTCGAAGACCCTCGTCCACCGCGCTCGAGCTTCCCTGGCCCTCGCCGCATGACGGCAACGTCACAAAGGCTTCGCTGAGCACCACGCGTGTGACATTGACCGCGCATATGGCGGTCAACGTCACACGCGTCGGGCCCGAACGATCGATTGTGACGTTGGCGGCACCGCGGGCCGCCGCGCGGCTTCGCCCGCCGGCGCTCACCCCACCGCGCGTAGCTTCTCCGCCGCGGCGGAGACGTCGTAGAGGCCGGAGACGCCGCTGACCGCCGTGCCGGTCTGCGCGACCGCGGCCATCACGCTCGTCGCGCCGACGCGGCCGTCGTTGCCCATCCCGCCGCCGGACGTGCCGTCGGTGAGGACCCAGCGGATCTTGCCGGCGTCGATCGCGTCGGCGAGCCACGCGGTCGTGACCTCGCTCTCGCGGCCGGAGAACCCGCCGATCGCGGCGACGTTCGCCCCGCCGGAGATGATCGCGCTCGACGCGCCCGACTGGCTCGACACCGCGATCGTCCCCCCACCGTGCGCCTTGACGTACGCGAGCGCCGCGGTCAGCTCCTGGCTGTCGCCGCCGAACATCCCGCCGCCGCCGGAGGGAGGGCCGCCGAAGCCACCGCCCGGGCCGCTCTGCGCGGAGCTGCTGCCCGGCGCAGCGCCGCTGCTGCCGCCAAACGCGCCGCCCTGGCCGCCGGGCGCGCCGCTCTGCGCGGAGCTGCTGCCCGGCGTGGCGCCGCCGTTGCCACCGTTCGTGCCGCCCCGCGCGGGGCTGCTGCCCGTCGGGGGTGCGCCGCCGGTGCCCCGGCCGAAGCCGGCGGGGCCGCCGCCTGGGCCGCCGCCGCCCATGCCCTGGGAGGCGGGGCCTCCGGCGGGGAAGGTGCTGCTCGTCGCGTGGCCGAGCGTCTGGACGGACCAGATCCCAGGGGCGACGAGGAGCGCGGCGAGCGCGACGCCCAGCGCGGCGGTGCGGATCCGGCCGTCGGCGGTGACCGCGAGCACGACCGCGGCGCCGACCGCGACGACCACGAGGAGCGGGCGCAGGCCGAGCAGGTCCTGGACGTTGCCGAGCACCACGAGCTCCGTGGCCAGCCCGGCGGCGACCGCGGCCGGGGCGAGCACGCGCATCGGCACGCTCCCGTCCCGCAGCTGGCCCACCCCGGCGCCGACCAGCGCCGCCGCGAACGGCGCGAGGAGCGACACGTAGTACGGGTGGAAGATCCCCTTGGCGGTGCTGAACGCGACCGCGCAGGTCAGGAAGGCGCCGCCGGTGGCGAGGATCCAGCCGGTGCGTGCGTCGGAACGGCGCAGGCGCGACGCGGCGACGATCGCCACCCCCGCCACCAGCGCCCAGCCGAGCAGCCAGCCCGACTGCCCGCCCAGGCTGTCGCTCAGCAACCGGAACGGACCCGTGGAGCCGCCAAGGACCCCGCCGCCACC